>OCTW011597423.1_pt1 | contig 17478 bp, 11 predicted proteins | sample 1539671 | NCBI WGS metagenome assembly OCTW01 (sample SAMN02144230, study PRJEB22623) | gut metagenome | biome: sheep rumen | host: Ovis aries | place: New Zealand
CGCGCCGGGCCGGATACTGACCCACGCGCACCAGGTAGGTCCCCGTGGCGGGCACTTCGAAGCGCACTGCCCCGAAGTCGTCACGACGCACTGCCAGCCGGCGCCCCACGGCGTCGTACAGCACCACGTCGGCTCCCTGAGCCCCCTCCACAACTATCTGGTTGTCCATGCTGTAAAGCTTCACGGCGGCATCCGTCTCCACACCGTCCACTCCCACATACACCGTGTCGTACACATACACCGTGTCCGTATTGCTCACATACACCGTGTCCGTAACCACCTGCGGCACATACACCGTATCCGTGTTGTACAGGTACACCGTGTCCGTGCTGCTCAGGTACACCGTGTCGTGCACCTCCACCGTGACCAGGTTGGCCGTGGTGAACACACCGATGATATTCTTATCGCCGTTCACACTCACCTGCAGCGGATTGCTCTGGCTCACAATGTTCGTCTCGCTGCCTTCCGCCCAGCCCACAAAGGTTACGCCACCTTGCGGTAAGGCATAGGCCTCGAGCTGTGTGCCCTCGGTGTAGGTGCCGTTCTCCTCGTTGCTGCGCACCTCGCCCAACGTTGGGTCGTTGGAGCTGAAGCTGACAGTATAGCTCTCGGGGGTCTCACCCTCGCCGTAGTTGAATATCAGCTCGTGGTCGCCGTCGCTGTTGACCATGACTATATACATATTGTAGCCATACTGCGCCATACCGTCGAATAATTGCAGGGTGTAGTTGTCGGCATGGGTAACATACAATTCATCACTATACTCATCATAGCTCGTATTGCTGATGTCTATCATCTGGCCGTCGAGGTAGATGCTCTGCACCGTGAGGGCATCGGCTGACATCATGCCCATACTTATCGGGTCATATTCGCCAAAGATTTCGCCGAGGCGGCTGGGGTCGAAGGAAGCAGTTTGGAAGATTGCAACATCGCCGCCTCCAATCATGAGCGTAGTGGTTCCGGAAGACTGTATCATGTCGCCGTTTTCTTCATCCGATTGGCGGTAATAGTACAGGTAGCCATTGCCATTCTTGGTAACGGTGAAGGTGAAGGTGTTTTGGTGCTCATTGGTGGTGAAGGTTATATCGCTCGAGTATTTCATCTCACCGTTGGCGCAACGGTAAGCAATCTGTATACCACTATAGGTGGTACTGCTGGTAAGGCCAGTCATGGTGTAGCTGACATCCTCCACCGAGTCTATCACATTGCCATTGTACACAATATAGTACACACCCATATAGCCTTCGGGGGCCTCCCATGCGATGGTAGCCGAGGTGTCGCTGACACTCGATACCCAATGGTTAGCAACAGGGAGGCAAGGGGCCTCGTAGGGGCCGAAGACAGCCTCGACCGTCATATCCGAAGACAGCTGCGTGAAGGTAAGCATATGATAGTATGAATAATTGGTGCCATCACCGACGTAGCGCTCCAGTGTATATTCGTCGCCGTAGTAGTTCTCGTCGAGGTTTATCTCCTCGCCGTTGATGATGAGCTGCTTGAGCTGCATGGCATCCTCGGCCACATCGTCGGCGGAGGCATTGTCAACATTGTCGTAACTAAGGAAGTATAACGGTACCGCGGAACCCTCGCCGTACTGGAGAGGCTGGCTACTCAAGACACCTAAGCCACTAATGCCATCAATGACATTGCCGCCGTTGTGACTCACACTGATGTTGTAGGTCGGTATATCGGGCATCGGGCCGACGACGGCGCTAATCATAGGTGCCTCGCTGTAGTTGTAGCCAGCCCACAGACCGTAGTCGCCAGGGATGAAGACGTACACTCCAGAAACGACGACCGGCACACGGTCGGCATAGTCGACCAGGGTCTCGTCGTCGTAGAAGCTCACCAGGTCGCCAGCCGCGTTGTAGTAGCTGTTATAGTCGCGGGCCACGGCGAACTCCGTGTCGTCCTCCTTCTGGAAGCCAATGAAGTAGGAGGTGGCGGGCTCGAGCTCTACGGGGTTGGGGAAGTTGATGCGTATGGTGTTGTACTCGCCAGGCATCTTCACGCCCGAGGAGAAGTTATTCAGCTCGTCGGCCGTAACAACATGGGTGGCTGTAGCAGAAGCGACTGCTGAGATGTTGCCGCTTGCATCTGCCTTGAAGAGCATGGATTTCAGCGTAGCGCCCTCGGCGTTGAGGTTGGGCGCAGCCACCAACTCGATGCCACGCAGCACCCAGGGCTCGCCCGCCTCGTCGGTGGGGATGGTGTTGGGCGTGGTGAGGCGGGTCATGATGCCGTAGCCGGTGGTAGACCAGCGCGAGTCCTCATCGGCTACAAGGTATGTATAATTAATGTTTCTGCCATGGCGGTATCCGACGTCGGCCGACGAGAGGATGCCGCGGCTGAGGCTCCAGCGGTTGTAGCCCATGTCGTCGGTGCTATCGACACGGTAGGAGTGGCTGCCGTACTCGAGGTCGCCCACGGTGGACGAGATGGTGGCGTAGGCGCGATACCAGCCGTCGGTGGTGGTCGTCAGGCCGTTGTTGGTGATGGTGGCCGACGAGTTGGCGTAGCCAATGGAACCGTAGAACTCTGTAGGAATGGAATTGCTAGCGTCGTACAGCTGGCGGCCGTCGATAACCATGCGCGTAGTGTCGTAAAGGTTGTTGCCCGCGAGGGTGGCGAGGGTGGTGGAAGCCACCGATGTTGCCACGCCGCCTTCCAACGGCTGGCTGTAGATGTTGGCGGTAACGCCGTTGATGTCGTTGACGCCAATGTTACGCACGTCGGCATACCAGGTGAGCGGTATCTGCCAGCCCTGCGGCACGGTGCCGTAGAGGCCGTCGACGTACACGTTGTTGCCGCTGCGCTGCCAGTTGGTGGCGGGAGCGCTAACGATGGCCAGGTTGTCGACCATCCAGAAGTATCCATAGGCGTTTCCTGCATTATTGTTGCAAGCCCAACGCACGCGGAGCTCTATTGAGGGCTGCTGTGCCAACTCGAAGGGCATGGTGATGTAGGGCTTGAAGGAGGCCCAAGAATTGGCGTTGACGTCAACGCCTTTGACGTTGATTTCAAGGCTCTTCCAATCATTACCCACCTTGTAGTCAATCCAACACTGGTCGTGGTTGAACTTGCGGTAGAGCTGCGTCAACTGGACTGCCACCACCTGTGTGCCCTCGGGCGTATTCACAGCGGGCAGCTGAATGTAGGCGTTCATGGGGTAGGTGCCCGTAACCTCCATCATCGCCATCAGCATGAAGCCGTCGTCGGTGCCAAGGTAGTTGCCGCCAAAGTATTCGGCATTGGCGGTATACCACTGGCCGCTCCGCGAGTACATGTTGATACTAGAAGCGAAGAATGAGGCCGAGTCGTAGTGGCGATTCCATCCCCAGCCACCATCGCTGTGGGCATTGTCGGTGGTGATAGTCTCACCGTTGACGATGTCGCCCGCAGAGAGGGTGCCAAGGGTGATGGTAGCAGCATCCTCGTCGTTGAAGGTGAAGAGACGGATAGTGTCCTGTGCCATAGCCGCGAAGCCAAAGGCAACCAGCGACAGCAGAATTAGTAGTCTTTTTTTCATAAGCGTTTTGTTTTAATTATCTATAATACATTATATATCATACACTTCCACAAGTCATCCTCCCTTATGGGGGCAAGGATACTCAAGTGCAAATATACACAAAAAAACCGAATGTGCAAGCACTTTTTTTCAACCGCTACGCGCCGCGTCTTGTATCTCGAACCCTAATTTCTCCCCCTCCGCAACGGCGATTCTCCACCCTTTTGGTGGGCAAGGGGGGATTGGGGGTGGACAGGGGGTGTGGCAAGGGCGGCCAGGGGGCGGACCAGCACCGGAGTTGACATAGGGTTGGTATAGAGTTGGTATACGGTTAGTATAGGGTCGGTATAGACCTGGTGGGGTAAAGCTGAGGTTGGGAAATAAATCACTAGCTATAACGCCACTACGGGGCGTTTATTGTGTTGGAGGAAAAATATTTTTCATTCCAGCAACAGCCTGGTTTCGACGGCATTTCTCCCCTACCCCGCCCTGGCACGCAGCACTCTTCGCACTGCTCGGCGCCGAGGAAAAAAATATTTTCGCCGCCTTGCAAGTTTAGCCGCGCATGGCATACTTAATGGTATTTATAACAAATTAAACAACATGAAATTGAGCAACATCATAAGGGCTACGGCCCTGATTATGACCCTCATACTCTCCGCATCCGTCTGCGATGCCCAACCCGGCGGCCCAGGCGGCGGCCCAGGCGGTCGCCCCCCCATGGGCAGCGGACGACCCTCCGGACAGCGCCCTCGCCCCGGACAGGACTGGCGTCAGATGCAGGACAGCCAGCAGGCCGCTCAGGTCAAGAAGAAAAAGAAAGTCAAGGAGGGCGACACCTTCAAGGTCGTCGGCGAACTCCGCGACTCCACGTCCGGCGAGTTCCTCGCCTTCGTCAACGTCGCCGTCCTCGAAGCCGCCGACAGCAGCTTCCTTAAAGGCGCAGCCACCAACCTCGACGGATACTTCGAAATCTCAGACATCCCCGCCGGCGACTACCTCCTCCGCGTCTCCGCCATCGGCTACCGCAACCGTCTCGTGCCCTTCCGCGTCGACAACAACACCGCCCTCGGCACCATCCGCGTCCTCCCGGGCGCCACCACCCTCGACGCCGTCGAAATCACAGCCGAGAAACCCCTCTACGCCATGGACGGCGAGAAGATGGTCTACAACGTCAGCGACGACCCCTCCATCCAGACCGGCACCACCGAGGACGCCCTCCAGAACGCACCCGGCGTCGAAGTCGACGTCGAAGGCAACGTCACCCTCCGCGGCGTATCCAGCGTCGCCATCTGGATCAACGACAAACCCTCCAAACTCACCGAGGAGAACCTCAAGACCTACCTCCAGACCCTCCCTGCCAACGCACTCGCCCGCATCGAGACCATCACCAACCCCTCCGCCAAGTACGCCACCGACGCCGAGGCCGTCATCAACATCGTCACCTCCGCACACATCAAGAGCAACCAGTTCGTCTCCTTCGGCGTCAACGGCAGCATCCAGCCCTTCGTCTCCCCTTGGGTCAGCTACATGTGGGCCAAGGAGAAGTGGAGCGTCAACCTCTTCGCCAGCGGTCGCTTCTCCCTCCGCGAAAACACCTCCGACGACTCCATCTGGCGCCGCCGCGACGGCTCTCTCCCCGACACCTACGATACCACCATGTTCCAGCACAACATCGACTCCAGCATCAACTCCTCACTCAGCGCCAACCTCTTCCTCAACGTCAACTACGAAATCGATTCCATGAGCGACATCTCCTTCGACATGGGCGGCATGTTCAACCGCAGCAGCAACTACTCCAACCGCCTCGTCGACCAGGTCTTCTACCGCTCCCCCGCCGACAGCGTCCTCGACTACTCCATCGCCGACACCACTCGCGCCCCGCGCGGCTTCGGACACGCCGGCGTCGACTACACCAAGAAGTTCGACCTCGAAGGCCACAACCTGCGCCTCGGCGCCAACACTCGCTTCTCACGCAACAGCAGCAGCGAATGGTACGACCGCGTCTACACCACCTACACCGACCTCGACGAGCACCGCTACCTCCTCGAAAACAGCTCCTCCGTCAGCGCCGACTTCGACGGCCGCTACAACCGCCCCTACTCCAAGGACGGCGAGATGAGCTACGGCCTCCGCCTCGAATACGAGTCCTCCGACGCCTCCTTCGACCGCTGGAACGACCGCAGCCAGGCCTCCGTCGACAGCCTCCGCACCTACCGCTTCCTCAACTCCACCGTCGCCGCCACCGCCGACGTCAACTGGACACACCGTTGGGGCGGATTCACCCTCTCCTCCGGCCTCGGCGCCACCGTCGACAACGAATCTATCGACTACCAGACCTCCATGCCCTTCGCCGACAAAGGCTCCAAGCCCGGCTTCTCCCTCCGCCCCTCGGTCCACCTCAGCTACCGCACCGAGGACATGCACAACCTCAAACTCAACTACTCCATGCGCATGCAGAACCCATCGCTCTCTCAGGAAAGCCGCTTCCGCCGCTACGGCGAAGACAGCTACTCCACCGGCAACGTCAACGGCCTCCGCGACGCCTTCACCCACAGCATGGAAGCCGGCTGGCAGAAGTTCTTCGAGAGCTTCGGCAACGTCGGCGTCGAAGCCTACGGCCGCCTCTCCACCAACGAGCTCAGCTCCCTCACCGACTCCAAGTTCGACGAATACCTCGACCGCATCGTCAACTACTCCGTCCCCTACAACATGGGCACATCCTGGCGCTACGGCGCAAGCCTCAACCTCACCTACCGCCCCTCCGGCTTCTTCAACGTCCGCCTCTACGCCAACTTCTACGACTACGGCTACCGCATGGAATACTACCGCGAGGACGACCTGGGGAACAAGACGCTGAAGACCGACGAGCGCGACATGCTCTCCTGGAGCGTCCGCCTCAACGCATGGGCCAAGGTCTTCGACCAATACCAGGTCCACATCTCCGCCAACTACAACTCCCCCACCCTCAGCCTCATGAGCGAGCGCAAGGCTCGCTACAGCCTCAACATGGGCGTCCGCAGCGACTTCTTCAAACGTCGCCTCTCCGTCTTCGTCAACGTGCAGGACATCTTCAACTGGGGCGGACGCTACGGCTCCGGCTCCGAAAACACCAACCCCTACTACCTCACCAACTCGACCAACAAGATGCTCAACAGCCGCTACATCTCGGCCGGCATAACACTCCGCTTCGGCAAACTGGAACTCGAAAAAGATGCCAAATCGGGCGCCGGCGAAGAGGGCGACAGTCTCTGAAGTGGAACTTCGGAAGTGGAAAGCTGAAAGTTTTTTCACATCGCAACAGATTGTATCACAGCTTTCCACTTCCGCCCTCCACCCCACCCCCGAAAAAAAAATTTGGTCAGTTCCGAAAATGTTAGTACTTTTGCACCCGCTTTCGAGAGCCACGAAAGCCTGAAAAAAGAGATTGAACTATCAATTATCAATTCTCAATTTTCAACTTCCTTGTCCTATGGTGTAACGGTAGCACATCTGACTCTGGATCAGCTTGTCTTGGTTCGAATCCAGGTAGGACAACAAACAGAAAAGGCGTCAACATCGTTGACGCCTTTTTTCTGTTCCTATCCCGCTCGGCTCAGTCTGCGCTCAGCAGACGCCTGTAGAGCTCGAAATACTGCTCCACCACGGCGTCGTCCACGTCAAGCGGGTTGCTCCCGCCTATGACGACAATCTTTTTCTCCGGAATGTCGAGCTCCAGCAGCTCGCGGCGCACCTTTTCGCTCACCGCCACTATCGCATCGGCGGCACCGAACGAGTAGCGTATGCGGAGACGCCACGCGAGGATATCCATGACAGACGTGTGGTGGTGCGTGTCCCGCCCATAGCAGGTGATGACGGTCTTTATATCGCGCGAGATGTGGTACGGCAGCTCCTCGTTGAGCCCGTGGAAGAGCTTCACCTTCTCCTCTTTCAGCCACGGGTTGAGCCTGTATCTCATCCACGCCGACGGCAGCAGCTTGGCGCCGCCCGCGGGCAGGTAGGTGCTCACGTTGGCATTGCCGCTGAAGTAGCCGCGATAGTCTTCCTTGATGCGAGTGGAAAAAAGAAGTGCCCTGTAGTCTTTGCTGTGTCGTTTGGCCAGTCCGGAAACAAGTTCGCGGCCATATTCGCCCAACTCGTGCCCGTTGCGCAACACATTGTTTGCCTCGTATCCTATTAGCATAGTTCTTGTTGTGTTGTTGATAAAATGTAGCAATACAAATGCAAAGATACAGAAAAAAATATTACCTTTGCAAAAAAATATTCACATACCACAATCAAGGAACCCGCTATGCCAGAACGCCTACCAAACCAACCCGGTCTGTTCGACTCCCTCACCCCCGCGCAGAAACAGGCTCTGTACGACCAAGCCTCGGCCATGATCAGCGACGAGCGGCGCACCCTCTTCGACCGCCTCGCCCCTCTCCGCACTCGCCACATCAGCGTGGTGCTCGAAGACGTCTACCAAAGCCACAACGCGGCCGCGGTCCTCCGCTCCTGCGACTGCTTCGGCGTCCAGGACGTCCACGTCATCGAGAAGAACAACCACTTCAACCCCGCCGGCGACGTCGCCGTGGGCAGCTCCAAGTGGGTCGACTACTACCGCTACGCCGACACCGCAACCGCCTATGCCGAACTACGCCGGCGCGGCTACCGCATCGTGGCCACACTCCCGCACGAAAAGGACCAGATGATCGGCGAGCTGGACATCAGCCGCCCCACTGCCCTCGTCTTCGGCACCGAGCTGACAGGCCTCTCCCAAGAGGCCATCGATGGGGCCGACGCCTACGTCAAGATTCCCATGTACGGCTTCACCGAGAGCTTCAACATCTCCGTCTGCGCCGCACTCTCACTCTTCAGCCTCACCGAGCGCATGCGCCACTCCGACAGCATCCCGTGGCAGCTCGGCCACGACGCCATTCTCGACCTCAAACTCCACTGGACCACCCAGACCATACGCGACGGCGAAGCCGTGATGAAGAGCCTCATCGAAAAACTGACCTGACCCTCCACCCCATCCGCCCACTCCAATCAAAAAATAATACACACATCAAAAAAAGTGTGTATATTTGCACCTTGGACATATAAAACGGAATAACAATACAAAGCATTATATATGAAAAAGATACTTGCACTTACGACAGCGGTACTGCTCACCAGCGGAATGCTGATTGCACAAAAAGAGCAGAAAGTACCTGAAAAAGACGTGAAGGTCAACTACGTTAAAGACTTCCAAAAGCAGGTCAAGGAACCGAGCGATGTCCAGTGGTGGAAAATCGACGAGCAGAGCTTCAAGGTCACCTTCCTCGACGCCGAGAAGTCCAGACAGGGCATGGTGTTCAGCAACAAAGGCACCGAGACCCACTACTACATCGAAAAGCAGTACTACCCCGCCGCCGTCCGCGACACCGTCAGCCACCTCTTCAAAGGCTACTCCGTCACCGACGTCTGGGTGCGCAAAGTCCGCGGCAAAATGACCTACCAGGCCCGCATCGCCAAGAAGAGCGGCTTCCTCTGGTGGAAGAAAGAAAAAGACGCCAAAATCATCAACTGGGAAGTCGACGGCAAATACATCGGCGAATAACCCTCCTGATTGGGTTGAAACCCAGATAAAATGCCGCCGAGCGGGGTGGAACTCCGCTCGGCGACATCTGTTTTGTGCTGAAAAGATGATACAAAGGAGACAACCTAGATCAGAAAACATCCTTGACGTGAAGTTTTCAATATGTTTTGTATATGCTTTCTATATGCTATGGTATATGTTTTGAATATGCTAGGTATATGCTTTCTATATGCTAACTATATGCTAAGTCTATGCCAGGGCTATGGTTTGTGTTTTTCTGTGTGGTTTGCTGTGGTTTGCAGATTTAGGTTGTCACTTTTCTTAATGATTTTCCAAACCAGTTCTTTCCATACGTTATGTAAAATATGATTTCCTCGTTTGGGATAACCTATCTTTCCCGTTTCTGCCCTGAACAAGTCAGCGATACTTCTATCTACCCACATCCCCGTCCCTAGGCCCATATGGAAAAAAGTTTCGTCGCTCTTAAAGGTCAAGTCTTTGTGATTTGGAAAGACCACCTGTATTCTGTCCTCCGATATTCCGTCAAGATAGAACCATTCGCCGTATTCGTCTATCACCTCGTAATCAGGCATACTACCGTAAAGAGATGCAAAAGCCATCATCCTGCGAGGGGCATAATCTTTAAAGTTCTCGTTGGTCAAGGTGATGCGCTGATGACCTACCAACAACTCATATAAATAGTGAGGATTCCATACGATCTTTCCTATTGTTCTTTTTAAGTATTCTTCTTTGATGGAATTGTGAATATAGCGTTTATTTGATACTGTGAAATCGGGTCTGACCAACCTGCTTTCAATCATAAGCCAGTCATCATTGTCGAAAGCGCTCTCCAACGAAGCACCTGCAGGGGCGTTTACAATTTCACTTATCGGTGGTGGATTGTCATAATCCAATTGGAACACTCGCACCGCCTTGTCATACAATTTGCGGAACGAAACATCTACCGCCACAATGTCGAAAGGGGCATACTGCTGGTAGTTATTAATATTCAATAAGATGTAGTCCATGTTTATGTTATTTCAGCATTCCGTAATGATAACTAACGTGATACTCCCTAAAACTCGATTGTGCAATCCTTGAAGTTTATCTTCATAAGTTCCCGCCGTTCCACATAATCACCTGTCTTGTATTCTTTGCTTTTCTCACAATATTCAGAAGTAGGGCTTTTTTAGGCGTTTTTGTTCCATAGAATTCATATACACTACCCACCATATCGCCTATAATAGCTCCAATCATTGTTTTATCCCTTATTCGTGTCGGGTGCAACTGTTAATTGGTTATTACGCTTCAAATCTTGAGTGATCTGTAAATCTCAAATAAACACTCCCCACACTGCCGAAATTGTTTTTACCTATATTGATGTATGCTCGGTCTTTCGTGTCTCCCGCATCGTCTTCCATTATACCGTAGTATTCTGGGCGATAAATGAACATGACAATCGACGAGTATGTCGCCGTATAAAACTCTTTCCGCAAGTCTCCCATCATGGGTATGCACCCAATTCGATCTTCGACATCTCTGGCAAGACCCGTAGTAAGGAGTATTGCGACCTGGAGCCTTTCTGCCGCCTGAGCCAATCTCATCATTGCCATCTCGTCATCCTCATAGTCTGTACCGGAGGTAATCCAATCCAACCCATCTATGATTATCACAGAAATATTATTTTCCTGTTTCAGTCGCTCCATTCGACCAATTACCTCATCCATTGACATTATTAGATTGCTTTCAATCCATACGGGAGCTTCCTTCATCAGTCGCGAATACTTTTGCCCGGTAGTTTTAAAAACACTCTTTTGCATTATTGAATTCTTTACTGCGTCATATTGGCTTAAAGCTTCAGAGTAAGTATCGTTTCCCCATCCGAGTTCTGCTGCCACAAGACGGTTGGCGATACCGCTTTCAGAAATTTCCATCGAAAGGAATGCTGTTGGGACTCTATTCTTTATTCCAACATTTTTCAACACCGTCACAGCAAAAGATGTTTTGCCCATGGCAGGACGTGCTGCAATCGTGCAGATATGCCCGATATGCAAACCTCCAATAATCTCGTCAAGACGGCTGATGCCCGTGGGGATGACTAAAGAATTGTCGTCTGTCGTTTGTGAAATGATTTCGTTGAGTTTCATAATTATCTGTTTTTGACATATAAGATTAGGAGAGGTAATCCTACCGTAACGGCGGCAACACCAACGTACATAAAGAACTTCTCGCCACCCATGCTACTGATGGCTATCAGCACACTTACGGCGACAAAGATACCTACCGCTATTTTCTCTTTTTTCGACATAGTTATATCCTGTTTTCAGATGCAAAAGTAGTTATTATTCCCTTTGACGAGAAAGCCCTGCAAGGCTTGCATCTGTAATTCATTATTTTTTCGTATCTTTGGCTAACGCCGAAGATACTTTATCTCGGGAGTGTCAAAATAAATTTTGCCGTTCCGCTCGACTTTCGTATCTTTGCAAAAATTTATAGAATTATGGCTTGGTATTATATTGTACTCATTGTTATTGGAGCGCTTGTAATGTTAGTTTTAATTGCTGGGGCAAGTTTTTTCATTTATGAGAAAGTGGGGGACATGAAATATGAACGTGAACGGAAGAAGGAAGAAGCACTCCTTGTGAAATATCATTATCCAGTGTTACATGCAATACGAGTAAGCAAAGTGGTCTTGTCGCGTTTCACCCCAAATCCGGCACCGCCGAACTCCATTCATTTGAGACACGACCTATATCAAACAGAAGATGGTCGTACAGTATCCTGCCATACTCCCGTGCAGGTTATCTATTATGAAGGTACTTATTCGGAGCCTGTTAACAACTACATTGTTAAGCATTATGATGAAATATCTAGCAAACTCAAAGAGGAGAATATTACCTTTGTCTATATGCCGAAGATGCTTGCCCATCTGCAAGATTCCGTCGCATATAGCCACCCCGATTCTTCCAACATGTCATTAGGCACATACACCGCAGAAGATTTTTACAAGGAACTCGCAGCCGGCATAGCAAAGAACCCGACAAATGAACCGTTGTTAATCGTGCCGGACTTCTTCAAGAATTGCGACTACCCTCCTGAAGAACTGGAAGGAATATACGTCGGATGCCATGCCTTTATCCTGAACTATATCGACGAAGAACAATTTGATTTTATATTCAAAAAGCATCTCGAAATAATCATACGGGAACATATTGTTCGATACAGCATCGCCAAAGCTCCAACCGAGGAGGATATTGCCGACTATGCGTCAATCAGCGATATAGCACAAGAAATACAGGCCCGTATCAATCTGCTTTATGCGAAAGGTGTCAGCGAATATGTCATCAGCAAGATTGTCTCGCTTCCGGAGCCTAAGCTCAGCACACTCCTTATCACCGAGGACTTCCGTATCTTCCTGCCCGACTACAACAACAAGGAGATAAAGATGCCGACGTTGTCGAAGGCGTTGTATTTTTTCTATCTCCGCCATCCGGATGGTGTGCTGTTCAAAGAACTCCGCGACCATAAAGCGGAGTTGTCCGAAATCTATCGCACCATCTCGCCGCTTGAAAATATGGACAAGATAGAGAAAAGCATTGAAGATATTATCGACAGTACCAAGAATTCCGTCAACGAAAAATGCAGCCGCATCAAAGCCGCCTTTGTGTCACAATTCAACGATAACCTCGCCAAAAACTACTATATCACCGGTAGTGCAGGGGAACCGAAAACAATAAAACTAAAAAGATCTTTTGTTGTTGACAAATCAAAGTTGACATCTTCATAGTATTGTACTAACGACTTGAATGATGTTAAAAAGTTACAACATCCTAATAATCTTTTGAATCTCATTGTCCATTCGTTCCACAGCGATTATTTCATAATCGGGATGATTATCCGGATGAAAAACCACTAAATTCATGGACCGAACCTTAAGTCCATATTGATGCTCCAAAATATATCTATATAAGTTTTGCTGTAGTTTATAGTGGTTTATTGGCAGATCCTCCAAATGGGACAATTCCCACAAACCATATCCATATACTTTATTTTCATGCAATTTGGCGCTCCTTTTCCAGTCGTATATGTCATAACAATCCCCGTTCTTGCATATTAAATCAATAGTTCCAGCGATTCTTAATGACCTATCGAAAACTCGCCATTCCGTACGGAACGGAACAATAGGTACATCCTTTAGAAAATGATGGAAGAATCCAATCTCAGGATGTATGTCAATGTCTTTCGATTCATGGACAAACTGTCCATTATAGCGAAATGGATAAACGAATTTGATAGGTTGATCCAAAAAGTAATTTTCGATTTGTTGGTGCATGAAGGTCCCTACCTCTCTCGATTCCTGCCCTTTCGCATCCCACTCTTCAAGAATTTGTTTGGGATCAACACCCCTATCCTCACCCTTACGTTTTGCCCAGTACTCTGAATCAAAAATAGGAAATAGTTCTGAGATAACATTACTCACTGCTTTGTATGAGATACCGTCAACTGTATAAAGATGATGAATATGGTCAAAAGAAATGTGTCTGTCAAAATTATTAGCATTTTCTATATTGTACCCCCAATTATTATTATCATCAATGTAGTCCTCTTCACTGATAGGAATTGCAGATTGCGCTACTACACTTGGAATAACATGTTGAACTTTATTTTTTATTGATTCTTCAAAAGTAGTTAACCTTAAGTCCATTTCATCGTACAAAGCCTCTTCCGTCTTGCCAAACTCGTGATTCAGGTATGTTTGTCGAACACGATCTTTTGCCATTTTTTGAGCCTCAAGAAGAGTCCACCTTCTTTCTGGTACAATAGGGGCAATCATGCCCAGTTCATCTGGCATAGGAATCGTATCATCGATTGTTTTTAATATGTCAGCAATGAATCTTATACATTGTTTAGAGTGTACTTTTATCTGTCGTTCCGAAAACCTAATTACAATCCAACCTAGACAATTTAGGTTAGCATCTCTATATTCATCACCACAGCCGATATAATGCGTCGGTTTGTTTGTGACAGCTGCGTACGGTTCATCTATCTCCACATCTATTCTAACATTCAATCCATTTTCAGTATAGACAAGAGCAATATCAGGTTCAAACGGCCTCACTCCATTTTGGGGCAAAAGGTTCACATCCCCCAAAACCTTAACCTTGGGATTCAATAATCTGCGCAATTCTTCTTCAAAAGATTGTTCAATAAATCCTCTACGAGCTATAGTTTTGCGTCGATATGGCCAAACTATACATCCTTTGTGAGGTGTTCTTACAATGGCGTAATATCCATCTTTTGATTTTATCCCCGCAAAGTCATAATTAACATAAGATTCTTTTTGTTCTTGAAGGGCAAATGCGTCTTCTTTTTTGCTACTTTTATTAGTTATTTCATTGCCTTTATTGTTTCCATTCCGTATAGCTGTGTTATTATCCGTCGAATCTATCATTAAATCTCGATAATCACTATTAATTATTTTTTGCAGTGATGCAGACATCTTTGCGGTATGCTTGGGTTGTTTTTTTTTATCCACCAACACATAAGTTTGTTCAACAAATTTATCATTCTTATTACATTCATCTTTCTCAAACGAATCGACTTCCATACAATCGCCACAAATCAGCTTAATGGGAATATCTACGGATTGTATTGGACTATTGTCGTACCTTTCTTTTATTTCTTTGTAAATATTATCCTTCAAAAATTCTTTGAACGTAAAATTAATCTTAAACATTGCACTCATATATCCTTGCATGGCTGCCTTACAAATCCATTTCAAGGCTTCTGCCCAGTTTTTATCTACACCATGCCCAAATTCATACATATGGCTTAGTTTTTCTTGCGCAATAGCACATCCCTGTTCAGCAGCCTTACGATACCATTTCACAGCCTCTATGTAATCCCGTTCTAATCCTATTTCGGCTAGACCATTTTCAAATAACTCTCCAAATCTACATTGTGCTTCTGGCAGACCACTCTCCGCAGCCATACGAAACCATTTAAATTCCTCCTCGCCCATACAGAGTTTCTCAACACCATGATGATACCTGTATAGTAGTCCAAGATTATATTGGGCTTTATTACAACCATGTTCGGCAGCTTTCGCATACCAATTCTCGGCTATCTCATAGTTTACCTCTACTCCTCTCCCATAATCATAACATACGCCCAAATTATTCTGTGCATAAACAACTCCTTGAACTGCTGCCATGCTCAAACATTTTACGGCCTTTGTGTAGTCTTGTTCCACTCCCTTGCCTTGGTAGTACATATTCCCCAATCTATATTGAGCTATTGCATCCCCTTGTCCTGCTGCTTTACGATACCATTTTACAGCTTCTTTAATATCTTGTTCAATTCCCTTCCCATATTCATAGCAAACACCGATATTCTTTTGAGCAGTAGCATCACCTCGTTCAGCAGCTTTCCTATACCATTTCAAAGCCTCCACAAAATCCTGCTTTACACCGTTTCCGTGTTCATAGCACCAACCTAAATTGCAACATGCTTCATTATTACCCTGTTCAGCAGCTTTTCGATACCATATTATTGCTTCTTCCTTGTTTTGCTCAACACCTTCCCCATTTTCATAACAATATCCCACGCCGAATTGGGAGTTGGCATATCCTTGCTCCGCTGCTTTGATGAACCATGAAAAAGCTATTTTCTTGTCTTTTTCCACCCCAACACCATACGTGTAGCAATAACCAAGATTATGTTGTGCATCGGGATTTCCTTGTTCCGCCGCTCTTCGATACCATTTTACGGCCTCCTCCATATTTTGTTCAAGTCCCTCTCCATTTTTATAGCAAAGACCAAGGTTGTATTGAGCCTTATCATTCCCTTGTTCGGCTGCCCTACGATACCACTTCACAGCCTCTTCTATATTTTGCTCAACCCCTTCACCTTCACTATAACAATATCCTAGACTTAATTGTGCTATAGCATCTCCTTGCTCAGCAGCCTTATAAAACCATTTTGCGGCTTCGGCATAATTTTTTTCTACTCCCAATCCATTTTTATAGCACCTGCCTAATGCACGCTGCCCACGTTTATTTCCTTTTTCTGCCGACATTCGATAGTATTTGGCTGCACTTACCGTATCTATATCAACGCCATATCCATTTGCCAAACAACAACCCCAACAGCATATAGCGTCGGCATTCGCAAGATCTGCAGAAAGACGGAACCACTTTAGCGCTTCCAGATAATTTTTCTCTACACCTTCTCCTTTACAATATTTTTGCCCCAATTGGAACTGAGCCTCAGGATCTCCTTGATTTGCTTTTTTGCATAGACTTAATACTTCAGGAGAAATATCATCATTCATATGCATATGCGATTCTGACACCCCCATAACTTTAGTTATTTGTGATTATTTTACATTTGCAAAAGTAGCAATTGTTTTCTTTCGATATAAAGTACTGCAAGGCTTGCAAAGAAACAATCTTCTATCTAATATATCCAGTAATAGCCCATCTTCCGTGCACTATTGTAGTCTTGAATGCGAAATTTCAAGTGCAACGCGCTATTGTCAGATTCTGCAAGCACCGGCAAGTCGATTTCATCGGAATATTCCTCACCCTCCTTGACGGTAATTTGTACGTTGATTTTTGAACTCGGCTCAAGGACTTCGCATTTGTTTTCATCGCCAGTAATTACACGAACGGCCAAACAACCCTCTTTCCCATCAACATCCGGCTGGCGTGAATACAGCAATTCTTCATCTGCTGTGTCAATTTCTCCGTAATCAATATACTCCATATTTATTCTAAATTTTGTGCAAAGATACGAAACTGACACGAAACACCCAACGTGTAAATTACTTTTGTGTACAGAACAAACTTTTTTCGTGTATCTCACATCTTCCCCAGCAGTTCCTTCGCGGTCATCTCCATCTTGTTGAAGGAGAGCCAACGTTTGCCGAGGTCTTTCAATGAGGCTCCGATATGGTAGACGGTGTTGTCGATACAAAGTAGAACGACATATATGAGATTCTCTATGGTCTGTTGTTTGAGGTGCATATTTTGCACCTCAAACGATTGGGGGGCGCGTGTTGCGAATTCATTTTCTTTATTTTCGCTTTTGATAATGGTATTTGTCCTCTTTGTCTCTTTCTTCTTTGCCATATCAGCGTTTATTTGAGGTCACAATTTGAAACCTTGAACCTGTTTCTACGCTGCAAAGATACAAATCTTTTCTGATTTGGCAAAATGTTTTTTAGTGGTCAGTGGTTAGTGGTAACCTTTATTTCGCAATTATTCTTCCGGGCAATTCTCCCAGCGCTGGCGGGCGGGAGGGGATGGGGCGTGGATCACCACATGGCGGCCTGATGTGGTGTTACTGCACCTGGCGGTGCGGGTCATGCCTCCGGCATGGTGGAAGGGAGGGGATGGTGCGCGTG
>OCTW013379991.1_pt1 | contig 17472 bp, 15 predicted proteins | sample 1539671 | NCBI WGS metagenome assembly OCTW01 (sample SAMN02144230, study PRJEB22623) | gut metagenome | biome: sheep rumen | host: Ovis aries | place: New Zealand
GGGTATTATTTGTCACTGGGTATTATTTGTCACTGGGTATTATTTGTCACTGGGTATTATTTGTCACTGGGTATTATTTGTCACTGGGTAGAGACGTCACATTGTGGCGTCTCTACTATTGCCCCATCTTCGCTAAAAGCAAAAACTGTAATCCGATGTCATTTCTTTTTAATAACCAGAGCCTCATCTACTTGAACATTTTCTTTTTCTACAAAATTCAAAGCATTGTATTTACGGGCACTGTTTGAGTCAATTTGGATTACATTGTTCCAGTATTGTCCCGAAGGCATAGAATAGCCAGGATCTAAAATGTACAACAACACACTATTAGTATTCTTTTCGTAGCCAATAGCGACAACTGCATGTCCTGATTTTTCCTTGCGTTGAAAAGTTAATTCTACCGGGTTGTTATTGTCGAGTGCTTTTAGAATGTTTAGTATAAAATCATTACCATCTTGCTCAATAGAGTGGTAATCGGTATGAACAACCTTTTGAAAAGAATGCAATAATTCATCATTTAATTCGTTCAACTCATACCCATTTCTCACAAAACCATTGTTATACAAGAAATTCCTTATAAGCCGTCCTTTCGAAGTGTTTCCTTTGATTTTTTCATCATTAAGATTGACAACTTCATTTCTGTGAATAGCTCGTGCTATTATCAAGCACATCATCATGCTATATACCGCGCATGCGCCATCCATTGCACCTTGTTGTAGATGCACTTCCTGCTTGGTTCCTTTTACCATCAGACCTTTGTCTGACAATTGTAGTTTGTTAATAATCTTTATCATGGCACGATATTTTATTGCCCCATCTTCGCCAAAAGCAAAGACTGTAATTCAGTTAATTTCAAATTCTCTTTATTTTTCAACATAATAGATACCAATAAAACTTCTCCTTCTCTATTGAAATCTTCAATTTTAGACATAGAAGCTCTTGCCCTCAACTTGAACCTGTGCAATTTTTGCACAGGTTGACTCCCTGTCAAGTTCTTCCACTTTATAGATATTGTTTATATGGCGAACTATTGAGGTACGGTCAGTCTCAAACAACTCTGCCATCTGAGCCTGCGTCAGCCACACTGTCTCATTCTCCATACGGACATCTATCTGTGTCTGCCCGTCCTCTGTCTGATATATGATGATTTGATTATTCAAGTTCATAGCCTAATGAATTAAATGCTCTTTCAACTGCTGTTTACTCTCTTCCTCCTGTTGCAAAAGATTACTATACATTGGCTACAAAGATAACTATTTTTTAGAAGAAAGCATTATGTTTTGCCTAAAATATGAGCACCTGGGCAAAACATTTGCATTTTGACAAATACCCGAAGGTAAAAATAGCGAGCGAGCAACCTATTCCGCAAAGGTCGAAAAAGCCAAATCACCAAAATGTCCTATTTCAGGCTTCATTTCCTTGCGATATTAGTCAGCAACCTGTGGTTTGGGCTGAAATATCGCAAGGAAATTGAGGTTTTCGTTAAGTGCTGTAATACAGCACTATACAGAGCAGAGGGTGGTTTGAGGACGATATTTTAGGGCATTTTTAGCGTGATTCGATAGCTTTTACACGGTAAAGTGATAGCTTTCACACCCTAAAAGCTATGCTTTGACGACGTGAAAGTTATGCTTTTAGAAACAAAAAAGGCGCTTTTTTAGCCGAAAAACGAAAAAAAGGAGATTGCGTGCTATCACAATCTTCTCCTATATTATTACATTTTTCTCTCATTTTTCTCCAGATTGCGAATTGTAATGAAATGTTAAATCACCAAAATGTCCTATTATGGGGCATTGGCGTACATGAAACCCGCTGACGCTGACTGATTGATACACCAATGGTAGTAATTTAGTGCCAATTAACATAATTTAACTTGTAGAGGAAAGAATATGCAGTAATAATTAGTAATTTTGTGGAATTATTAACAATACAACTTATAAGTTTAACCATTTCAATAAGTATTATGCGGAATTTCTACCAGAAGAAATCAGGAGTCAGGGCAGCGGCAGCGGCCATGCTCATGGTGCTTGCCTGCAACGCGGCAAGCGCGCAAGACTACACAGAGAACAACATCAATTACTACATCAACGGCGACGAGGCTTACGTAAGCGAGAGCCCCAATGCCACGGGCGACATCACCATCCTCAACAAAATCACCGTGAACGGCACGGACTATCCCGTCACCACGATAGAATCTTGTGCTTTCAGTGATACCGAGAACATCACCTCAGTGCACATAGGCAGCGCTATGAAGTATATAGGCGGTGACGCGTTCTACAGGTGCGTTAACGTGACCGACGTTTACATATCAGCCGACCCAGAGCAGCTGACATGGGACGAGGCCGGACACGACGACTTCAACTACGACGGCACCACCATCTGCCACGTAAGCGACGCGGCGGCGTGGGCTAAGTTCCTGGGCGAGGTGAACCTTACGTTCCGCGACGCCACGAGCACACCTTTCAGCTACAGCTACGACGAGGCCACACACACACTGACCATCAGCGGCACCGAGGCCATGCCTAATTACGCCGGAACTACCCGGCCGTGGAGTGACTACTGTTCAGAGATAACCTCACTGGTCATCAGCGACGGAGTACCGTGCATCAACAGGGATGCGTTTGATTACTGCACCGGATTGGAGAGCGTCACAATGCCTGCCTCCGTCAAGGCGATTTGCCAAAACGCATTCTATGGATGCACTAAACTGACCACCGTGACATTAGGCAGCGGAGTAAGCTATGTCAGCAACGACGCTTTCAGCGAATGTACTGCACTCAGTGCTGTCAACGTGGACGAGGCCAACCCTTACTTCATGAGCCTTGCCGGCAACGTGCTGACCAAAGACGGCAGCGAGTTCGTGCTCATCCCTATGGCAGTTACCACGCTTAACATCCCTGCCACATTGAGCTCGTTTGACTGCTCTCTGCTGTTAAGACTCACCAAATTAACGAACATCACCGTTGACAAGGGTAACCCTAACTACAAGTCCGCTGGCAATATGCTGCTGAGCAAGGACGGCACTCAGCTGTACTACTACTACGGCAACGATGCCACACTCAACATACCTGAGGGGGTAACGCTCATCGAAGACGAAGCATTCTGCAACTTCAACGGAATGACAACTATCAATCTGCCTAAGAGCATGGAGATGATAGAAGAAGGCTATATATTCTGTTCTTGCTCAAATTTAGAGGCCATCACCATTCCTGAGGATAACGAGTATATGAAGACGGTCGATGGCATTCTTTACAGCAAGGACGGCACTCAGCTGATACGTTTTCCGGGGAAAAAGGACAAGATGACCATGCTCTCCACCGTGAAGGAAATCTGCTCTAACGCATTCGCATACTGCGGACTTACCGAGATTAACATCCCTGACGGCGTTACCGAGGTCGGATATAGTGCCTTCTTCTGTTGTGACAAAGCCACTAAGGTGACGATACCACAGAGTGTCACCACTATCAAGGGTGACGCGTTCTATCAATGCACCGAAGTCACCGACGTTTACTGCTACGCCGACCCGGAACAGCTTGACTGGACTGACGGCGGATACGACGAGTTTGGCTATGACGATGATAATAATCCTACCACTCAGTGTCACGTAAATGCAGCCGACCTCAACACTTATCTGTCCAAGTGGAGCACGGGTGACACCAACACCGACGTTCGCGTTATTTTCGTGGGCGACCTTGAGACTGCCACCGGCGTAAGCACAGTAAGGCAGACAGCAGAGAAGGCCGACGGCCTGTACTACAACCTCAGCGGACAGCGCACCGGCAAGCCCGCACGCGGCCTGTATATCAGGAACGGCAAGAAGGTCGTGATCAAATAGAAGGAGATTATTTTCCAACAATAAAAGCAGCCCTGACAGATGCGGAGACTTGACTCCCACCTCTGTCAGGGCTGTTTTTTTTTGCGTAAGTTTTCTAAAGAAATCACTGATATACAAGAAATTTATATTAACTTTGCAGCCGAAACTTTTTTTTACGATGAGACATATTACTACTACTATTATCCTGCTTTTGCTGCTCACAGCCACATCCGTGACGGCGGCAAGCTACACCCTGAGCAGGGTCAGCGTGCATGACCCCAGCGTGGTATGGAACCCACAGAACAACACTTACTACATCTTCGGCTCACACCGCGCTGCGGCTAAGAGTACAGACCTGATGAACTGGACAGCGTTCACCGCCCAGTGGCAGACCGCCACGAGCAACAGAGCAGCCAACAGCGCTGCGTTCACCACACCACAGGTAACGAAGGTAACGAAAGGCGGCGTGGAGGTTGACCTCCCTGCCTTTAACGCCATAGCATGGTCGGCGCGAGGCGGCGACGGCTACACCGTTGACGGTAACATGTGGGCTCCTGACGTTATATATAATAAGGAGATGCAGAAGTGGTGCATGTACCTCAGCATCAACGGCAACAACTGGTACTCAAGCATCATACTGCTTACCGCAGACAACATAGAGGGTCCCTACCGCTATCAGGCTCCGGTGGTTATCAGCGGTTTCCAGAGCGGCACGTCATATAAGGATACCGACCTGGAACTGGTGATAGGTACGCAGAGCACCCTACCCTCACGCTACAACTGCTATTGGGGCACACGATACCCTAACAACATAGACCCTTGCGTGTTCTACGACGAGGACGGTCTGCTGTGGCTGGTGTATGGCTCATGGAGCGGCGGCATCTGGATGCTCAGACTGAATCCCAAGACAGGACTGCGTGACTATGACGTGACATACACCCTGACAGGCAGCGGCGACGGCATCACCGTGGACCCTTACTTCGGCAAGAAGGTGGCAGGAGGCTATTATGTCTCAGGCGAGGCTCCATACATAGAGTATATAAACGGTTACTACTACCTCTTCGTAACCTACGGCGGACTGGCTGCCGGCGGCGACCCCAACGACTACAACAACGGCGGATACCAGATGAGGGTGTTCCGCTCGGTGAATCCCGACGGTCCATATACCGGTCCAAACTCACAAGGTGCCCTGTTCACTTCCTATGCATTAAATTTCGGTCCCAACGCCATCACCGACCGCGGTGGTAACATATTCGGAGCCTACAACGAGTGGGGCAACATAGTGACAGGCGACTACGGCGAGCGCTCGCAGGGACACAACAGCATCATCGCCGCCGAGGACGGACGCACCTATCTGGTGTATCACACGAGGTTCCAGAACCGTTGGGAGTTTCATGAGGTGCGCGTGCACCAGGTGTTCCAGAACAAAAACGGATGGCTCGTGGCAGCACCGTTTGAATACACCGGCGAACAGGTGAAGAGCGCCGACATAGCCACCACGCAGCAGGTGCCAACCACGCAGATAGCCGGAACATACAAGATGCTGATACACAAATACAAGCTCGACCACACAAACAAGGAGACCGTCACACCGGTAGAGGTGACGCTCAATGCCGACGGCACCGTAAGCGGTGCATACAGCGGCACATGGAGCATAGAGGAAGGCACCTCATACATCACCGTCAAGGTGGGTGGCGTAAACTATTACGGCGTGATGATATACCAGACCTTGGAAAGAACAGACAACTCCACGCCCGCCTTCACCTGTATGTCAGCGTCAGGCGTAAGCCTGTGGGGCTATCAGACGCAGGTGGCTGACGGCATACAGACCGTAACGGAAAGGTCAGTAGGCAACACCTCCGACTATTACGACCTCAGCGGACGGAAGGTGCGCAACCCGGCAACCAGGGGAATATACATTCAACGAGGAAAGAAAATAATAAAATAAACGTACAAACCGCAAAATAATTCATTGATTATTTTGCGGTTTGAATATTTATTCGTAATTTTGCAGTCCTGTTTGAATAAAAATTCAATAGCGCAGAATGAAGAAGGCGGATAGACTGGCAGCCCTGCGGCTGGTGATACTAAATAACGAGCTGAGCTCACACGAGGAGGTGATGCAGGCATTACGCCGGCAGCACATTGACGTGGCACAGCCTACGGTGTCACGCGATTTGCGTTATCTGAAGGTGGCCAAGGCCACTGATGCTGACGGACGGCAATACTATGTATTACCCAACGAGGATGACTATCGCCGCCAACACAAGCCGGAGCCTAAGCGCGACCTGCCACTGGTCACCGGATTTGAGTCTATACAGTTCTCCGGTAACATGGCAGTGATGAAGACGCGGCCGGGCTTTGCCAGCAGCATAGCGTCAAACATTGATGCGGCAGCGCTGAAGGATGTGCTCGGCACCATAGCCGGCGACGACACCATATTCATAGTAATACGCGAGGGGGCATCCCACGTTGACATAGTGGATGAGCTGTCAAGCGTGTTGCCCGACATGGTGATATGACAAGTTTTGAGTTTTGAGTTATGAGTTATGAGTTGAAAAAGTAACTCAAGCTCTTAACTCTGAATAGCAACAACTCAAAACTCACCGCTCAACACGCAGTGGCGCTTGCATAAGCAAGAACTTTGAATAACAATAACACTTAATTCATAACTCACAACTTTGAATAAAAACATCAGAATACTTGTGGCAGACGCCACACATGAGAAGTACGTCGATGAGATACTCGACACCATACGCATAGCAGCGAAGAAGCGCGGCACAGGCATTGCCGAGCGCACGCACGAGTACGTAGCCACGAAGATGAAAGAGGGCAAGGCTGTCATCGCCCTTGACGAGAATGACCGCTTCGCCGGTTTCAGTTATATCGAGACCTGGGGCAACAAGAGCTATGTCACAACGTCAGGACTCATAGTGCATCCTGACTTTCAGGGACTGGGCATTGCGAAGCGCATCAAGGACTATACCTTTACACTGGCACGCGTGCGCTGGCCTGAGGCAAAGATATTCTCCCTGACATCAGGCGACGCTGTGATGAAGATGAATACCGCACTGGGTTACGTGCCGGTATCATTCAACCAGCTTACTGACGACGAGGCTTTCTGGCGCGGTTGCCGCGGTTGCGTAAACCACGACATACTCGTGGCCAAGAACCGTAAGTTCTGCATCTGCACAGGTATGCTCTACGACCCTGCGCAGCACAAGGGTGAGCCTACGCCGGCCAACGTCTTCCACGACGTGATGAAGAGTCTTACGGAAAGAGGAATAGAGTTCTGATATTCAGGCCTCTCTTTCTCGTTATCACGATATTTCGTAATGACGGAATAACGACATGACGTAATATCGCAATATCGTGATAACGTGATAACGTAATAACGTAATATCGTGATATTGAAAAATAACGAAATATTATTATGAAGAAAAAAGTAGTAGTAGCTTTCAGTGGAGGTCTGGACACCTCTTACACAGTGATGAAACTCGCACAGGACGGTTATGAGGTATATGCCGCCTGCGCTAACACCGGTGGTTTCTCTGCCGAGCAGTTGAAGACCAACGAGGAGAACGCCTACAAGCTGGGCGCAGTGAAGTATGTCACTCTCGACGTGACACAGGAGTATTACGAGAAGTCGTTGAAGTACATGGTGTATGGCAACGTACTGCGTAACAACTGCTATCCTATCTCTGTGTCTTCAGAGCGTATCTTCCAGGCTATCGCCATCGCACGCTATGCTAACGAGATAGGTGCTGATGCCATCGCTCACGGTTCTACCGGTGCCGGCAACGACCAGATACGTTTCGACATGACATTCCTCGTAATGGCTCCTGGTGTGGAGATCATCACCCTGACACGTGACGGCAACCTGTCTCGTCAGGAGGAGATAGACTATCTCAACGCTCATGGCTTCTACGCTGACTTCACAAAGCTGAAGTATTCTTACAACGTAGGTATATGGGGCACATCTATCTGCGGCGGCGAGATACTTGACTCTAAGCAGGGACTGCCTGAGAGCGCATACCTGAAGCACCCTACAAAGGAAGGTCCTGAGACCTTGAAGCTCGGTTTCGAGAAGGGTGAGCTGGTATCTGTCAACGGAACAAAATATGACGACAAGATAAAGGCCATACAGGCTGTTGAGGAAATCGGCGCTGCCTACGGCATCGGCCGTGACTGCCACGTAGGCGACACCATCATTGGCATCAAGGGCCGCGTAGGCTTCGAGGCTGCCGCTCCTATGCTTATCATCGGTGCACACCGTTTCCTTGAGAAGTTCACTCTGTCTAAGTGGCAGCAGTACTGGAAGGACCAGGTGGCTAACTGGTATGGCATGTTCCTCCACGAGTCACAGTATCTGGAGCCAGTGATGGCTGACATCGAGGCTATGCTCACATCATCACAGCGCAACGTCACCGGTGTGGTAGAGCTTGAGCTCCATCCTCTCTGTTTCCAGACTGTAGGCGTTGACTCACCTAACGACCTTGTGAAGAACAAGCTCGGCGAATACGGTGAGACTGCCAAGGCATGGTCTTCAGAGGATGCCAAGGGCTTCATCAAGGTTTCTTCTACCGCCCTCCGCGCGTACTATCTGGCACATCCGGGAGAGAGGCAGTAAGTAAGTTGTATATAATATATACTATACGAAAGGGGATGACGCCATCTTGCATCATCCCCTTTCTTTTCCTATTGGGAAATATTTAGACACACTGAATGTTATTTCTGGAATTATTATTAAATTTGCATCTGCTGACATAACTAACTTATCTTTATTCTTCAAACTCTTTCTATCTACTAAGCAAAGCTTTGAAAATACTTGAATAATATAATAATATGAAGCGACTTTTATTTTTGGCAACGTTGCTATGCATCTGGATGATGGCGACAGCACAGACACAACAACTGTTTGATGATGACTGGCAGTTTACTCATGATGGCAAGACCGCAATGGTCAGTCTTCCACACGACTGGGATATCTTTTACGCTCCTGACCCTGCTACGGGAGCTACGGGTACGGATGGTGGCTGGTTTCCTGGTGGCAAGGGCGAGTATCGCAAGACTTTCGCCACACCTAAGGGAGAAATTGTGAAATTGCATTTTGAGGGTGTTTATCAGCGAGCAGAGGTATTCGTCAACGGGCAGAAGGCTGGGCAACACGCTTATGGCTATACACCTTTCACAGTTGACGTGACACCTTATTTGTATAAGGACAAACGACAGAATGAGGTGCTCGTCACAGTGGACAATAGTCAGCAAAAGAATTGCCGTTGGTACGCAGGCTCTGGCATCTACCGCCATGTATGGCTACAGGCCATGCCTGCTCTGCATATTGCAGAGAATGGTGTATTCGTCACTACACCAGAGGTGTCTGAGCAACAGGCAGTGGTGAATATAGAAGTAACCGTGCAGAACGAAGGGAACAGCGAGCGGAAGGCTGTAGTCGTCATAGATGACTCACATCGCCAGTCCATCGTGCTGAAGGCTGGAGAGAGGAAGACCATGACATTCTCAAAAAACATTGACAATCCAAAACTGTGGTCGCCCGACACACCACACATGTATAAGACAGAGGTTGAACTATTTACAGAACAGGGGACTTTGCTGGCTCATACCTCCGTACCATTCGGCATACGCACGTTCTCGTATGATGCGGAGAACGGATTCCGGCTCAACGGCAAGCCGTTGTTGCTGAACGGTGGCTGCGTGCACCACGACAATGGCATAATCGGTGCGATGACATTCGATGATGCAGAGATACGCAAGGTGCGACTGATGAAGGAAGCAGGCTTCAATCTTCTCAGGACCAGTCATAACCCCGCTTCACGTGCCTTTCTTGATGCGTGCGATTCTCTTGGTATGCTAGTCATTGCCGAGGCCTTTGACGGTTGGCGGAAGTCCAAAACCCCATACGACTATTCCACACTCATCGACTCGTGCTATCGCGAGGACATCCACGCAATGGTGCTGCGTGACCGCAATCACCCTGCTATAATATCATGGAGCATTGGCAACGAGGTTATTGAGCGCAAGGATATAGCCGTCGTAACCACAGCGCGAAAACTCAAGGCTGCTGTGTTGGAGTGCGATAGGACACGACCCGTCACCGAAGCCCTCTGCGCATGGGATAATGATTGGGAAATCTACGACCCTCATTTCGAGGTACTCGATATTGCCGGCTACAACTACATGATGCATAAGCATGCCACCGACCATCAGCGCAACCCGCAGCGCGTGATGTGGCAGACGGAGAGTTATCCGCGTGATGCCTTCAAGAACTGGGCTAATGTCAAAGACTATCCCTACATCATCGGCGACATCGTATGGACGGGACTCGACTATCTGGGCGAGTCGGGCATAGGGCGATATTACTATGAGGGTGAGCGTCCGGGCGAGCACTACGTCAAGGATGGACAGCCCGACTGGCATGGAGCTTACTGTGGGGATGTTGACATAACTGGCTGGCGTAAGCCCATCAACCATTACCGCAGCATTTTGTGGAACGATGACGAGACACTATACATGGCCGTACGCGAGCCAGACGGTTATCATGGCAAGATTCACGAAACCCTGTGGAGCGTATGGCCTACATGGGAGAGTTGGAACTGGACGGGCTGGGAAGGTAAAAACATCGAGGTAGAGATATACACTAAGGCTCCAGAGGTGAAACTTTGGTTGAATGATGTATTCATCGGTAGCAAGCAGGTGAATCGCGATACCCAATTTAAGGCAGTATTCACGCTTCCATATAAGCCTGGCACCCTGCGTGCCGAGGCAGCAGGAAAGAGCGTGACCCTTGCCACAGCCGGCGAACCAGCCGCACTGAGACTTACTACAGATAAGGAAGTCCTTACGTCAGGAGGTCAGTCTTTAGCGTTTATCAACGTGGAGGTAGTTGACAAGGACGGGCGCGTATGTCCTGACGCAGCTATTTCCTGTGAGGTTAACGTCAAGGGGCAGGGTCAACTGGTGGCATTTGCCTCTGCCAACCTCAAGGACCGCGAACCCAAGACCTCAGCTCACACCACCACGTGGAAGGGACGTGCCATGCTTGCTGTCAGGAGTGGTAAGACGAAAGGCAAGGTGCAGGTGAACATCAAGAGCAGTCTGCCTACCGCTACTACCGTCATTAAAGTTGAATAAGTGCCTGCCACCTTGAAACCTGAAAACTGAAACTGAGTTAGAGTGCTTTGCCCCGACTTCTCAATTCAAAAGAGCATCCGGCTGAACGGGAAACCGCCAAAGCCGTATGCTCTTTTCTTGTTTGAGGTACATTCGTTGAAACAATCAGCCATTTCGCAGAATATATTTTGCATATTCAGAAAGTTGGACTACCTTTGCGACAAGCAAACGAAAAACAAGAGTAATATGAAGAAAGGAATTGTTACACTGATTGGAATGATAATGCTGTCTGGCTCAATGATGGCACAAGAAGATTTTAACGGAGAAGACCATCCGCCAATGGGGCAGCGACCAGAAATGCCTGATGGTGGAAGGCCACGCAACGGCATGGACAGACCCGGCGGTCCCGGTAGAGGTATGGGCAGACCCGGCGGTCGCAGCAGTGAAGTGAAATACGCTGGAGCCACTGAACTGACAACAGCAACCACGCAGACGGCACAGACCTACGTGAGTGAGAAAGCAGACGAGAGTGCTCTGCTGATTTCAACGAAGGAGGCCGTGACCATCAACCAGCCCGCCATCACGAAAACCGGCAACTCTGACGGTGGCGACAACTGTAGTTTCTATGGTCAGAACGCCGCCCTGCTGGTGAAAGGCGGAGGCACAACCACCATAACTGGCGGCACCATAACCAGCAATGGCAACGGAGCCAACGGAGTGTTCTCTTACGGTGGAAACAAAGGACATAACGGTGGTGAGGGCGACGGCACTACTGTAATCATAGACGGCACTGCTATCACTACTACCGGCAACGGCTCCGGCGGCATCATGACCACTGGCGGCGGTATAACGAAGGCAAGGAACCTGACGGTGACCACCAGCGGACGGTCATCGGCTCCTATACGTACCGACCGTGGCGGCGGCACGGTAACGGTAGATGGCGGCAGCTACACCAGCAACGGCCTTGGCTCGCCTGTTATTTATTCTACGGCAGACGTTACGGTTTCTGATGCCACGCTCACGTCTAACAAGTCGGAAGGTGTCTGCATCGAGGGCAAGAACAGCATTACTCTGAACAACTGCCAGATGACGGTGAGCAACACGCAGCGCAACGGTCATGCGCAGTTCCTTGATGCCATAATGATATACCAGTCATTCTCTGGCGATGCTGACAGCGGTAACTCTCACTTTACCATGAACGGCGGTTCGTTGACTAACCAGAAGGGACACTTGTTCCACGTCACCAACACCAACGCCATAATAACGTTGAACGATGTAGCACTAAGGAACGAGGATAAGGAAAACGTCTTGCTAAGCGTATGTGCCGACGGTTGGCATGGAGCGACAAACAAGGCAACAGTCAACGCAAGTCATCAGCAACTGGATGGTGTAATTCTGGTGGGCAGCGACTCTGAACTGTCGCTAACGCTGACCGATGGTTCTACTTTCAACGGCTCCATAAGCGGCAAAATCACCAATGCAGCTGGCGACGTAGTTTCAACCGAGGTCGGAACGGTAAACGTAACCATTGCTGATGACAGCACATGGACGCTGACAGCCGACACCTACATTACGTCACTGAAGGGCGACAAATCAAGGATAAACACAAACGGTCACCGACTATACATCAGCGGCAAGGAGATATGAGAAACATAAATTTTTACTCACTTTTAGCCTGTTTATACAAAAAAAGTAGTAACTTTGCATACTGAAATCATTTTTTGTATAAAATTAGTATGAGTACACAAAACAATATCAGAGTCGGCATACTCGGCGCCGCGGGCTACACTGGCGGTGAGCTTTTACGATTGCTCATCAACCACCCGGAGGTGGAGATAGTGTTTGCAAACTCGGAGTCTAACGCCGGCAACAAGGTATATGACGTGCATGAGGGACTCATGGGCGAGACAGAACTGGAGTTCACCAGCGAGATGCCTTTCGACAAGGTTGACGTGGTATTCTTCTGCTTCGGTCATGGCAAGAGTGAGGCTTTCCTCAAGGAGCACAGCATTCCTGCCAACGTGAAGATAATAGACCTGGCACAGGACTTCCGCATCAAGGGCAACCACGACTATGTGTATGGTCTGCCTGAGACCCATCGTGAAGAGATAGCACAGTGCCAGCACCTGGCAAACCCAGGCTGCTTCGCCACCTGCATACAGCTCGGACTGCTGCCATTGGCAAAGGCTGGTCTGCTTACGCACGACATCGCTGTCAATGCCATCACAGGTTCTACGGGTGCCGGACAGAAGCCGGGAGCTACCACTCACTTCTCTTGGCGTAACAACAACTTCTCAGTATATAAGTTGTTTACTCATCAGCATCTGCACGAGATTACGCAGACACTCAACGAACTGCGTCCAGAGGCTACTCCACGTGTCGTTGACACTCTCGAAGAAGGCTACGACAAAGACGGTATCACCGTTGACTTCATACCTTACCGTGGCGACTTCGCACGCGGCATCTTCTGCACAGAGGTGATTACCCTCGACTCTGCTAAGTCTGCTGAGGAGGTTGCGGCATTATACAAAGATTACTATAAGGATGCCGCCTTCACCCACTACAGCGACAAGGCTCTCGACCTGAAGCAGGTGGTGAACACCAACAAGGCTCTTGTGCATACAGAGGTGTTTGGCCGCAAGGTCGTTGTCACATCTATGATAGACAATCTTCTCAAGGGTGCCGTAGGTCAGGCTGTGCAGAACATGAACATCATGTTCGGCTTGGACGAGAGGGCTGGACTCAACCTGAAGGCAAGCGCATTCTGATTTAGAATAAAGAATAAGGAAGAGGGAATAATGTTTACTACGTATTAAACCTTATTCCTTAATCCATCAACCATCAACAAAATATGAAACTATTCGACGTATATCCACTCTTCGACGTGAACATCGTCAAGGGACAAGGCTGTAAGGTATGGGACGATAAAGGTCAGGAGTATCTTGACCTCTATGGCGGACATGCCGTTATCAGCATAGGCCACTGCCATCCTCACTACGTGGAGATGATGACAAGCCAGCTTAACAAGTTGGGGTTCTACTCTAACTCAGTAATCAACAAGTTGCAGGTGCAGCTTGCCGAGCGTCTGGGCAAGGCCAGCGGCTATGAGGATTACCAGTTCTTCCTCATCAACTCTGGTGCCGAGGCTAATGAGAACGCACTGAAGCTTGCTTCATTCACCAACGGTCGTACCCGTGTGCTGTCTGCACAGAAGGCTTTCCACGGTCGTACATCACTCGCTGTGGAGGTAACCAACAATCCTAAAATTATCGCACCTATCAACGATGGCGGTCACGTTACCTACCTGCCTATGAACGACCTCGCCGCATGGGAGGCTGAACTCAGCAAGGGCGATGTGTGCGCCGTAATCCTTGAGTGCATACAGGGCGTCGGTGGCATACAGATGGCAACAGAGGAGTTCGCACAGGGACTTGCCGCTGCCTGCAAGAAGTATGGTACCATCCTTATCTGCGACGAGATACAGTGTGGCTATGGCCGCTCTGGTAAGTTCTTCGCCCACCAGTGGCTCGGCATCAAGCCAGACCTCATCACCGTGGCTAAGGGCATAGGTAATGGTTTCCCAATGGCTGGCGTATTGATATCACCTGACTTCAAGCCTGTATATGGACAGCTCGGCACCACCTTCGGCGGCAACCACCTCGCCTGCACCGCAGCACTGGCAGTGCTCGACGTAATGGAGAAGGAGAACCTCGTGGAGAACGCACGCACAATAGGTGAGTATCTCATGAACGAGCTGAAGAAGTTGCAGGCATTACCTGAAGGCAAGCACATCACTGATGTGCGTGGTCGCGGACTGATGGTAGGTGTAGAGTTTGACATCCCACAGGCCGACGTACGTAAGCCTCTCGTCTATGACCAGCACTGCTTCACCGGTTGCGCTGGCACCAACCTCCTGCGTCTGCTTCCACCTCTCTGCCTTACCAAGGAGAACGTGGATGACTTCATCAGCAGACTGAAAGCTATTCTGAAGACTATCAAGTAAAGAAAAGGATATTCCAAGAACATCATAAAATAGGAAAGCGATGCTATGTGCCTCATGCCATAGCATCGCTTTTTTATTGCATCTTCAAATAGAGCAAAAACAACGAGTGTATATATTACCTTTTGCTTTGTTAAATACAGTCTATTACATTTTTATTCAACAACAGTTTATGAAGTATATTTAATAAAATATCGTTAAAAAAGCATTTCGTGAAGTATATTTAATAATAAAACTTTATCTTTGCATAAAAATATAAATATTATGAAGAAAGCATTATTCACACTGATGTGCGTGCTGGGACTCGCCAGTTGCGCACAAGCACAGAAACAGAATGAGGTCAAGAATAGCAAGACCTTAGTTACTTACTTCTCTGCTACGGGCACCACGAAAGCCGTGGCGGAAAAGATGGCGAAAGCCGGCGGCGCAGACTTGTTTGAGATAGAGCCTGCACAGAAATATACCGACGCCGACCTTGACTGGCGCAACAAACAGAGCCGTTCATCGGTTGAGATGAAAGACAAGAGTTCGCGTCCTGCCCTGAAACAGAAGTGCGGCAACATCTCGCAGTATGACATAGTCTATATCGGTTTCCCTATATGGTGGAACACCGCACCGAGAATCATCAACACCTTTATTGAGAGCCATAACCTGAAGGGCAAGACAGTGATATTCTTCGCTACGTCAGGCGGCAACGATGTCACAGGTGCAGAGAAGAACTTCCGTGCTGCATACCCAGAACTTAACTGGCAGAAGGGGCGTTTGCTCAATTCTCCGTCAGACAAGGAGATTAAGGAGTTCATGAAATAATCATGAACACAGAATAAGATAAATTCTTATACATAATAATATATTACGAACTTATGGACGACAGCCTCGTATATGACCTGATCAAGGAGTCATACACCCTCGTGGTGTCTAAGTTTCCCAAGTCAGTAAGACATAAGTATGTATGATTTGTGAAGAAGATATAGAGATTACACTGATAAATCCGAAATGCCCCGGCTTGCAATCTGCAGGCCGGGGCTTTTACTTGCGGTTACTTTTTCCGTGCTCTGAAATATAGCATGGCTCCTTCTATGTGGAAGTCGATGATGTCGTAATAAGGCTGCAGGCGACGACGTACGTCGGCTGCTGTGTCGAATGGTGGCGTAAACCATCCCATACGGGTCATCACTGTCTTGGCTAACCAGTCGGCAACCTTCTGTTCTCCGGCAATGTAGAAACAAGCCAGTAACTTTGTTTTCCGAGTGCAAAGGTACTACGAATCTGTCGCAACTAAGTTGCAAAGATGCAAGGCTACATCACATCCTCCTCATCGTCCATCTCGTCGTCGTAGATTGGCAGTTGCTGCGTGGGTTCTTCGCTGCCTATTAGTAAATGCAGGTAGTCCTGCATCTCTATCTGCCATATATCGGGCTTTGTGTATTCTTTCTTTTCCATTTTTACTTAATCGCGATTTTTTCTTTCCGTTAATGTATATGCCTGGCAGTGTAGGCTTGCCGCTCAGACGAGTGCCGTCGAGAGTGAACCAGTCATTCTGCACGTTGCTGTCAGAAGATACATCCCCGATGGTCGTTACGCTGTTTGGGATGGTGACAGATTTAAGGTTTAAACAAGAGGGGAATCACGAACTATTACCAATTCAGTCGTGTTGCTGATATGAAAGAGAAATAATGAGCTATCGGATAACAATTTCGGAGCGTAAGCTGATGCTAATTTGCTATCTCAATATCCATTTTGTAGTTAAATATATATAAAATCGTATCATAATTACGAAAAATAGAAATTAACGCACTGCTTATATTAAATATTATTTGTATTTTTGTAGCAAAATTACGATAATAGACAAAAATATTGCAATATGATACGAGATTTTTGGGTAAAGAACTATCTTTCCATTCGCGACAAGCAGGAATTAAGCTTTGTGGCCAAGGGACCTTCTTCAGAACTTGTCACTGAAGTTGCTGATGGTGTGTTCTTGTACAAGTTGGGCATCCTATATGGTTCAAATGCTTCTGGTAAGTCGAATATGCTGATTGCCATGAACGAGGTGTTCCGTCTGTTAGTCATGCCAAAGTCGGATGCAACCGTAGGAATAGGCGGCTGCATTCCATTTGTGCTCACTAAAGATGAGCCAACAGAAATGCACGTGTCATTCTATGCCGATGGTACCCGATATGATTACGTTGTCAAGTTCAACGGCAAGCACATTCTGAATGAAGCCTTATATTATTACCCAAACAAATCTAAGTCTCTGTTTTATGAGCGCAGTTTTGTGGGCGAGAATGTACAAGCCGATATCAAATTTGGTGCGAGCCTCAAACTGCAAGTCAAGACGCAGGAGAGCATCCGCGAAAACACCTTGAACAACCACAGTGTGCTGTCCGTTTGCCGAAAGGCAGCCTTGAAAGAAGACATTGCTCCGTTCAATGCGCTTCACGCTTGGATTATGTCCAATTATCACGATGTAGATGGTGATGTAGAAAAGGGACTTGTTGAAATCTTGAAGGATGCTTACAGCAAT
>OCTW013430147.1_pt1 | contig 17466 bp, 10 predicted proteins | sample 1539671 | NCBI WGS metagenome assembly OCTW01 (sample SAMN02144230, study PRJEB22623) | gut metagenome | biome: sheep rumen | host: Ovis aries | place: New Zealand
CCACCGTAGTTGTTGATGCTCCAGCAGTTCTTGCGGACGCCATAGATGCGCTGCGTGTAGCAGACATTGTCGTTGATGTACATCACGACGACATTGTTGTCGGTGTAGATGTCGACCTTGTAAGTATTGTCGGCAGGACGGGGGAACATGTAGCTGTCGATGCCGGCTACGAAGCCCTGACCGTACTTTTTCACTTCCTTGCCCTGGTCGTCCTTCTCGATGATGTAGCCATTCTGCTCGAAGTTCACCTTGCGCTTGTTGTCGTTGTCCTCAGGGTTGACGACCATGGTATAGTAGTACCCGACACCGTTACTGCGAACCAGGGAGACGCCGAACTTGTCGGAGTTGCCCGCTGTCTTGACGGTGAACGACAGGTGGTTGCAGTCGTCCAGACGGCTGTACAGGACGTAGGCATCGTCGCCGGTGAGCTTACCATCCTGATAGCCCTGGCTGGCCATGATGCTGACGGGCTGCTGCTTGTTGTACTTGCCAGCCAGTCCGGGAACAGCGACCAGTGACAGACTGCCGTCCTCGTGCTGCAGAATCTTGTGGCATACCAGTGCACCACTCCAGTTAGGCTCTTTGTCGCCCTTTACGTCCATGTTCTTCTCGTCAATGTTGCTACCCGAGCGGAAGGGACACCATCCCCAGATGAAGCGGTCGGTACCGTTCGATGCGGTCTTGCCGGCATAGAAGGCGCGGCTGTCGAGCTTGGAGCGGTTCTCGTCGTCGCCAATCCACTTGGGAGGATCGAACTGGTTCTTCAGGTTCTCCCAGGAGTCAGCCCTGACGTACTTCACCTGACGGCTCCAGGCCGGAGCCTCGCTGAACACCATGTACCAGTAGTTGCCCATCTTGAAGACATCGGGGCACTCGCACATGCGATCGTTCCATATCATCTTGAAGGAGCCTACGTGGGTCCAGTTCTTCAGGTCGGTCGACTTGAACTCGACGAACAGGGGCTTGCCCTCCTTGGGAGCGGTGACGATGAGCATGCGATAGGCACCGTCGTCGGCCACGAAGATCTGCGGGTCGCGGAAGTTCTCGCCCCAGTAGCCGTAGTCAGGACCGTTGAGTGCCCAGAGGTTGTCCTTCGTCCAGGTTTTGAAATCCTTCGAGGTGGCACGCATCACGACCTCACGGTTCTTGCAGAGTCCGTTGTGGCCGGTATAATAGATGTAGTACAGGTCTTCCTTCTCGTCGTAGTAGGCACAACCAGTTCCTAACGCAGCATCCTGTTGGTAGTCGGTCTCGCCGTAGGGCAGCACCTCGCCCAGCGAGCGGTAGTTGCAGCCGTCGCCGGTGGCTACGCCCCAGAAGGGGTGAAAGCGCTTGTCGCCGTTGTTGGCAAACTCTTGCAGGTAAAGCACCTTGAACTCGCCGGCCTTCTTGTCATAGAAAGGCATGGGGTCGCCTACGCGTCCGAGTTTGGGTGTGAAGAACGTGCCGAAGCCGTTCTCGCTCTCAGCGTTCGATTCGAACTTCTCTGTCGTTCCTGCCCAGTTGCGGGGTGCATCGCCCTCGACGTCATCGCTGGAGCAGGAGGTCATGGGTGCGCAGAAAGCGCAGCCCAACAGACCTATGCAGAATATATTCAAGATTTTTTTCATAAGACGTTTCATTAAAGGTTATTTTGTTAAATAGTCGTATGCGTTGAGCATCACCTTACCCCAGTTGTCGTGGTAGTTAGAGGTGTACTCCGTCGGTGAGTGCCAGTCGAACAGGCCTGAACCGATACAGATGATACCACCCTTACCGTAGTTGCCGTCCTTGCTCTTCAGCTCCCAGCCGGCTACCTCCTCGGAGTGTCCGATGAGGGCGCGTCCGCCGAGCAGTGCCTCCACGTCGGCCACGTTTTTCAGCGGAGACCAGGTTCCGATGCCGCCGAACATCGATGTGGTGTTACAGATGGTATAGTTCTTATCCAGTGCGCAGATGCTGTTGTCTGCAGCACCGGGGAACTTCTTCAGGTTCTGCCATAGCGGGTGTGTCGTGTCGAAGATGGAGAAGCGCCAGGGCTCATCACCCATCAATTCAGAGCCGTCGCCACCGCTGCCCCAGCAGTTGTTGGGGAATGCATCCTCGGGTGCGGCACCCAAGGCAATGGCATAGTTGACGGCTGAACGGCCTAAGACAAAGCCTACGCCTTTCTCCCAGAGCTGCTTCATAGCCGGTACGGCAGCCATAGCGTCGGGCTCGCCGGTCTTGAAGTTCTCGTAGTTGTTGTATGCAGCACAGTGGCGCAGGAAGAAGACGAACTTACACTCGTCCAGTGAGATGTTGCCGCTGGCAATGTCCTTGAAAGAAACGTAGGCGGCTCCGGGGATGTTACCGGTAAACCACTTGGCGGCGGCCTTCTCCTCGTTGTTCAGTTTCTCCACATTGTCAGCCTCGCCGACAAACAGTGCCACGGGCTTCTCGATGAGCTTCACCTTGACGGTGTAGGTGCTCTTGGCCGTGTTGTCCGTCAGGGTAATGACGAACGGCTCATTGAAGTTGCCCTTCGTGCCACTGGCAGGATAGCATACGGCATCCTCGCTGCACTCCACCTCGAAGGTAGCATTGGACAGGTCGATGCCACTGTTGGCCGTCACACTGATGTCCACGGTCTTGGCATCCTCGTCGATAGTTCCCATAACGCCCTCCAGAACGAACTTCTTCAGGATGGCCTCGTCGTTGCGTACCGACAGGCGATAGTCCATGATGCGGTCACCGTTGCTTACGCGGAGAGCCTTTTCGGCCTGCAGGTTCAGGTGGTCGCCGACCTTGAAGTTGGCCGTAGCACCGGCCGAGATCTTCAGACTGGTGATTGTCATGTCACCTGTCTGGGTGAAGTCTACGGGGACCTTCACCTTCAGCAGTCGCTTCTCGAGATTGATAGAAGCCTTATACTGGCCGTTGAGCTCCAGTTCCTCCACCATGCAGTTGCCTCCGAGGGCCATGTCGCTGGTGTTGTCTTTGCTACAGGCTGTCAGTACTGCAGTCAGGCCGCAGCACACGATGACAGCGAATAATAAGCTTTTTATCTTGGTTTTCATAATTATCAATGATCAATTGTCAATTATCCATTATTCTCATTGCCATCCGCAGTTCTGCGTATAGTGTCCGTTAGAGGCTGAAATCTGCTCATAAGGTATAGGCACATATTCGTTCTTGTCGGCTGTGAAGTGAGCACCGGCGAGGAATGACATGGTCTTGCCTTCCTGGATGTAGAAGTGGTTGATGACACTTTCGGCATCGCCCCAGCGCACCAGGTCGAAGAAGCGCTCGCTCTCCATGGCGAGTTCCAGACGACGCTCCATCTTCAGCATCTTCATGGCCTCTTCCTTGGTATAGGTTCCCTTGTACAGGCCTACAGCGTAGAGGATACCATACTTGACGCGATAGCTTGCAACGACACTGTTGGTAATCATATCAGCTGCACGCTGGCGAACCTGGTTGATGAGGGGAATGGCCTCGGGGACGTGGCCCAGCTGTATCAAGGCCTCGGCGCGCATCAGCAGCACGTCGGCATAGCGGAAGACGACGCGGTTCATCGAGCTGGCCCACTGGTTGTCGGCATTGAAGAGATAGACGTTCGTCAGGGCGGGGTCTACATTCTGCTTCAGTGATACGTTCCAGCCGTAAGTACCCTTACCGGCACGACTCCAGGTATCGGTCTTGGCTATCATGTAGTTGGTGTTGAACATATAAGGAGTGCCAGGCATACCTACGGTGACAAACAGACGGGGGTCAACGGTCTCGGCAGCACCTACCTCATAGTCCTTCGCGTCGAAGTCGTCCAGCCTGGGCAGACCGTCGCTCGTGGTACGATAGGCGTCCACCAGGTTGTGGGAGGGCTTGTAGAAGTCGTTACCGGAGTCGTGCACCTTGGGGATACAGGGAACAATCAGACGGTTCGAGAAGTTCAGGTTGCCATACTCCGTACCGTCGTTCTTGGAGTACTGGATGGCCCAGATGCTCTCAATACCATTCTCGTAGGCTTCCTCGGGACGGAAGTTGCTGTGCAGGTCGGCCTCCAGATTGTAGCCGGCTTCAAGAAAGGTCGACAGGGTGGTGTAGTCAACCACCTTCTGCAGGTCATCAGCGTTGATGCTGGTCACCTTATTACTATTGGGATTGTCCTGATGGTAGGCCTTGTAGAGGTAGACCTTAGCCAGGAAAGCGGCAGCGGCAGCCTTCGTGGGGCGTCCCTTCTCAGTCTGCTTGGCAGGCAGCACGTTGTAGGCGGCCTCCAGGTCGTTGATAATCTGCTGCCAGCCCTCGTCGTTGGTGTACTCCGTGTTCGACAGGTTGTTATAGTCCTCTTCCGTCATATTGGGCTTGTTGACGAAGGGAATCTTCTTGAACAGGCGCTTCAGCTGGAAGTGTCCGTAGGCACGGAGGAACTTCATCTCAGCCAGACGCTGCTGAATGACAGGGCTGCTCTGGTCGGCCTCGTTCAGCATATCGATGGACAGGCTGACGCGCGAAAGGTACTTATAAAACTTGTTCCAGATAGACGAGAAGGGCCAGTCGGTAGTCATGATACCCGTACCCAGCTCCAAGTGATGGAACGGCTCACCGTCAGAGAAGTTCGAACCTCCGACGTAGGCATCGTCCGAGCGTGTGTCGTAGTTCCACAGGGAGAACGACGCGTTCATGTCCTCGATGGACAACAGACCAGCGTATGCCGAGATGATGACGTCGTCAACATACTTGGGGTCTTTCACCTCGTTCTGTGTCAGCATGCCTTGAGGCTTCTGCTCGTCCAGGAAGTCGCTGCAGGCAGTCAGTGCCAGCATCATGCTGCTACAAACGAAGCAACTGTATATGATATTCTTGATTTTCATAATGGCGATATTTTTAGAATGAGACATTGAGACCGAAGGTGAGGTTAATAGGAATAGGATAGTTGAATCCAGGATTCTCAGGATCGGCACCGGTGAACTTGCCGCTCTTGATGGTCAGCAGGTTCTGGGCTGAGACGTAGAGGCGCAGACGTTCCAGCATGAGCTTCTGGACAAAGCTCTTAGGCACGTTGTAGCCTAACTGTACGGTGCGCAGCTTGGCGAACGAACCGCTCTCTACATAGTACGTGGAGATACGTCCTTCGTTGTTCTTGTCGCTCGTTGTCAGTGCGGGGATATCGCTATCGGGGTTCTGAGGAGTCCATGCATCGAGCAGGCGGGTACCCTTGTTCAGGTAAGGCACGTTACAGTCGGGATGGCTGCTGGCCCAGAGGTCGGTCTGCGTCTTCACACGGCGTACCTCGTCGTAGTTGGCGTCAACACCCTGCACGCCCTGCCAGAACATGGTGAAGTCCCAGTCCTTATACTGCAGGTAGATGTTCAGACCCCACGTGAAGTCGGGAACGGGGTTGTAGATCCAGGTCTGGTCGTCCTCGGTAATCTTGCCGTCGCCGTTGATGTCCTTCCAGCGGATACGGCCTACGCCAGCACCCTCCTGATAGGCATGGTTGTCAATCTCGGCCTGACTCTTGAAGATACCATCGGCTACATAGCCTACGATAGAGCCCTTGGCGTGTCCGATGACGCTCATCTTGCTGTTACCACCGAACTTACCGTTGGCAATCACTGTCTGCGGCAGCTTGGTAATCTCGTTGGTGTAGCGGCTGATGTTACCATTGATATCCCAGGAGAAACCGTTCTTCAGCTTGTGACGGTAGCCGATGGAGAATTCCCAACCGACGTTCTTCATCTCACCGGCATTGACAAACTGGCCACTGCCTTCACCCATGGAACCGATACCCTCCATGAACAGCAGGATGTCGGTGGTCTTCTTGTGGAACCAGTCGAAGCTACCATATACCTCGTTGCGCAGCACGGCGAAGTCAACACCGATGTTGTGCTGGGTAGTAGTCTCCCACTTGATGTCCTCATTGCCGCGCTGTGTGCGGACATAACCGTTGTTCAGCTGGCCACCACCGTTGGTGCCGCCAATGTCGTAGGCCGAGCCGGCCTCTCCGCTTTCCCACAGGCCGGTAGATGTTACGGGCTTGTAGAGCGTGTAGCGGGCCATGTTGTCGATGGCCTGGTTACCGGTCTTACCCCAAGAGTAGCGAATCTTCAAATCGTCGAGCCAGTTTCTGGTGGGCTGCATGAACTGCTCCTGGCTGATGCGCCAACCGGCACTGACGGAGGGGAAGGTACCATACTGGTTATTGACACCGAATCGGCTGGAACCGTCACGGCGCAGCGTGAAGGAAGCCATATAGCGGTCGGCATACGTGTAGTTAATCTTTCCGAAGAACGATACCAGTGAGTAGCCACTGCCGGAGCCTTGGGCCAGCTGGCGGCCACTACCGGCTGAGGGCCACATGAAGTCGGTATTCTGAATGGCCAGGTCGTAGCGCTTGGAACTGTTCCAGTCGTAGTTCTCGCGGTTGACCTCCATACCGATCATGGCGTCGCCACGGTGCAGACCCATCTCCAGGTTGTAGGTGGCAATGGCGTTCCACATCCAGCGCATCCAGTGTTCCTGCTTGCTCTCGGCAGCCGTCTCGGTGCGCGTTACCTTACCGTTGGCAATGGGGTAGGTGAAGAAGCGCTGCTTCTTCTGTGAGTAGTCCAGACCCAAGGTAGTGCGCAATGTCAGGTTCTTGATGGGCGTAATGCTCAGGTGAGCATCGCCGAACATGCGCCACATGGTGTATTCGTTATCTCTGTTGTTGGCCAGGATGCTCATCGGGTTCTCACGCTCCGAGTAGGCACCTAAGGCCTGTGCATACTCTCCATTCTCAGCATAGATGGGGAAGTTCGGGTTGAACTGCAGGGAGTTGGCCAGGATGTTTCCCGGGGCATCGACACCCTTCGTGCGGTTGATAGTAAAGTTCTCGCCGATGACCACCTTGCCGTCGAACAGCTTGTAGTCAGCATTGGCGCGGGCTGACAGACGGCTGAACTGCGTGTTCTTGATGGTACCCTTGTTGTCGTAGTAGCCGATAGAGAAGAAACTGTTGCCCTTCTCGTTGCCGTTGCTCACGGACAGGTTGTACTGCTGTACCACACCTGTGCGCGTCACCTGGTCGAACCAGTCGGTATCGGCAGAGCGTACCGTAGCACCCTCGTCCAGGAACATATTCATCTTGACGTCGTTCAGCACGGGGACACCGTTGCCGTCAACGCCCCAGTTGAAGCGATAGCCCAAGGGATTGGCGTTGGGGTCCATACCGTCGTTGACGTTGGCCTGCCAGAAAGCGCGGCCCCACTGCTGGGCGTTCATGGTCTCAATCTTGTGGGCATAGAACGAAGCGGCAATACTGCTGTCGAAGTTGACCTTCACCTTGCCGTCCTTGCCCTTCTTTGTGGTGATAATGATGACACCGTTGGCAGCACGCGAACCATAGATAGATGCTGAGGCGGCATCCTTCAGAACCTGGATGCTCTCAATATCATTACCGTTCAACTCGTGCATTCCAGACGTGGTAGGCACACCGTCGATGATGTACAGAGGGTCTACACCCGAGTTCAACGTACCCTCACCACGGATACGTACCGTGGCAGCACCGGCCAGGTTACCGTCGGCCGAGATGTTCATACCCGGCACACGACCTTGCAGGGCCTTCATCGGGTTGTTCTCGTTCTGCTTGGAGAGTTCGGCAACACTGACTACCGAGACGGCTCCAGTCAGGTCGGCCTTGCGCTGGCTGGTATAACCCGTCACCACCACCTCGTTCAGTGTCGTGGAGCTCTCGGCTAACGTCACCTTCATGCCGTCGGCGGCAGGTAGTTCCTGGACGTCGTAGCCGATGTAGGTTACCAGCAATGTTTTGCCAGCCTGCACCTTCAACTTGAAATTTCCGTCGAAGTCCGTCACCGTACCGTTCGACGTTCCCTTCTCCATCACGGTAGCACCGATAATCGGTTCGCCGCTTGGGTCGACGACGGTGCCGGTGATGGCTTCCTGCGCGTACATTATCATATTACACAGCAGGAGCATCGAGAAACTCAGAATGAATCTTTTCATGTGTTTCATTTGCATTTGCATTTAATTGGTTAGTAACTATGTGATTTGTGTGCGCAAAGTTACTAAAGTAAAGAGTGAACGATTAGCAAATATCGTTCACTCTTTAACAATTATGTTTCATGGAACAATTGTTGACTATTATGTCAATTTTGTCCATTCCTTACTTCCATGGGGTATTTGCCGTATTGCTGGCGGAAACACTTCGAGAAATAGCCCGGCGTACCGAAACCTACCTCGAAGGCGATCTCCTGCACCGTTTTGTTGGTAGTTGTCAGCAGCACGTAGCCCTGACCCAGTCGCATCTGGCGCAGCAGCTCCACAGGTGTCAGACCCGTGATGGCCTTCACCTTGCGGTACAACTGCACACGGCTCAGTCCAACCTGCTCGCCCAGGTCGTCCATCTTCAGGTTCGGGTTCGACATGTGCTGGCGTATGGCCTCGTTCAGTGTCTCGGCAAAGATGGTGTCCTGCGAGCGCGGTGCAGGTACTTCGTCGGCAGGAGTCTTGAACACCTGGCGCAGTGCACGGCTATCGGGATTGGTGTAGAACAGTGTCTCCTCCTCGTTCAGCGCCTGACGCTGGCGGATGGCACGACGTGACAGCACGTAGGCACGCCAGATGACGATCATGGCGATGATGAGCAGCACGACAAGTACCAGACTGGCCACAAGTGCCTTCTGCTGTGTGTTATACAGGCCCTGATAGTCCTCCAGTTTGTCCTGAATGGTCACCAGGTCCTTGTTCTGTTTCATCAGTTCGGCAGTCGTGGTGGCTACCGACCAGGCATTCTCTTTCACCACCAGTATGCCCTGCAGTATCGTTTCACGCTTGTAGGGCTTGCCTGTCAGGATGTCCAGCGCCAGTCGGATAATCTCAGCACCGCCGGTGGGATAGACGTAGCTTGCCGTCTGGTGGCCGAACTGTACATAGTCCAGACCCTCGCCTGGCATGCCGTCAATGCCGAAAATCTTTACCTTTCCTTCCGTCTTCGTCTCAACCACGGCCCTGTAGACACCCGTCGCCATGCCGTCGTTGTGACAGAATACGATGTCCGGACGCCGACCGTTCAAGATGTATTCCTTCACCACGCGGTAGCTCGTCTCTGAGCTCCAATCACCCTCATAGCAGACATACTCCAGCTCGTCGTGACCTGCCATAGCCTGTGCGAAGCCCTGATGACGGTCCCGAGCCGGCGATGAGCTCATCAGTGCCGTAATCTCAAGCACGAAAGGTTTGTGGCCGTAACCCGCCATGCCGCGAGCTACGTCGACCACATTCACTCCCACGGCGTGGCCAGCCTCCACGTTGCTGCCACCGATGAAAGCCGTATAATTGTTGCCCTCCACGCTGCGGTCAAAGCAGATGACAGGAATGCCCTTGGCCTTCACGCGGTCAATGACCTTCGCTATGGGACCGGCTTCGTTGGGCGCCACCACCAACAGGTCGATGCCACTTTCCACCAAACTGTCAATATCATGAATCTGCTGCTGTGTATCGTCGTATGACGTGACGATGCTCACCTTCACATCCTGTTCATACAGGTGCTGTGCTGCCAGCATCTCGTTGTTGATTTTGTCGCGCCAGCCACCCGGTGCGCATTGCGACACACCGATTCTGTACGTCTTGCCACCCGTCGAGCAGGCTGTCAGCAGCACTGCTACCACAGCCATCAACAGGCATTTCATCGTGTACTTGTTCATAGTCGAAACGTTTGTTCTGTAGTCTTTATTTACAGTCGTTTTATAACAGATAATGCAAAGGTATATATAATTTCCCTTATTTCCTAAGAATAATGTTACATTTCCTAATAAAAATCGTTCATTGAAACAATCTTTGACTAAAAAGTACAAAAACATTCAGTTTTTTTCTGGTGTAGAGCAGGTGATTAAGATGGCTGCTCAGCGCAGCAACATACGCCAAGGCGTGATGCAGACCTAAACTTTTCATAATTTCCGTGAATTCTTCTTGCGTTTCAAATTATTTTTGTAATTTTGCCGCTAAAAGTATATTCATCAACTTAAAACCGGTAGATAGGATGAAGGACAAAAAGGTTTTGGCAGCAGCGATAATTGCTGTGAGCATCTGCGTCTTGGGGTGGTGTATCAAGGCGGGTATTGACAACTTTGCCAACAAGGACCGCAAGGTGAACGTGAAGGGCCTGGCGGAACGAGAGGTGGAGGCCGACAAGGTAACGTGGCCTATCGTCACGAAGGAGGTGGGCAACGACCTGCCTGAGCTGTACCACCGCGTGGGCACGAAGCAGCAGCAGATCAAGGCCTTCCTGCTGAAAAGCGGTGTGAAGGCTGGCGAGTTGACGGAGAATGCGCCGCAGGTGGCTGACTTGAACGCCAGGGAATATGATAACACGAATCATAACTACCGCTATATTGTGACCAGCGTCATCACTGTGACGTCGCAGCAGGTGAAACAGGTGCGCGGCATCATTGCCCGTCAGGGCGACCTGCTGAAGGATGGCATCGCCATCGTGGACGGCGGCTACGAGAACCCCATCAAGTATGAGTATGTGTCGTTCAAGGAGATGAAGCCGAAAATGATGCAGGAGGCTATCGAGAATGCGGAGAAGACGGCACAGCAGTTTGCCGAGAACTCGCACTCGCAGATAGACAAAATAGTCAGTGCCGACCAGGGACAGTTCAGCATTGACGACCGCGACTCGAACACCCCGTGGATCAAGAAGGTGAGGGTGGTGACGACGGTGACGTACTCGCTGAAGGATTGAAACCTCACCCCCGACCCCGGCCTCACCCCTGACCCCTCTCCAAAGGGCGAGGGGAACTTTAAAGGCGAGGTGAGTGTTGAGAAATTGAGATAATTGAGATATAATTATGGGCGACCATTACAAGAAGAGTATTACGCTGCCGAACGACGTGCAGACGGTGCCGGCGCTGAACAATTTCGTGGACGAGGTCTGTGAACAGGCCGGCTTCGACATGTCGATGACGATGAAGATGAACCTCGCCATCGAAGAGGCCGTGGTGAACGTGATGGACTATGCCTACCCCGAGGGTACGAAGGGTGACGTGGTGGTGGAGGCTACGGTGGATGACCAGTATCTGGCATTCGTTATCATTGACAGCGGAAAGCCCTTCGACCCGACTACAAAGGACGACGCGGACACCACACTGTCGGCCGAGGAACGACCCATAGGTGGACTGGGCATCTTCCTGGTGAGGCAGTTGATGGACGAGCTGCATTATGAGTATAAGGGCGGGAAGAATGTGCTGAGGCTGAAGAAGAAACTCACTACGAATGATTAAAGATAAAAACATACATTTATAAAATATAAACGATTTGTATTATGATTACAAAATTTAAGGAAGAGAACTCTGATTATGTAATGTTCTTTGAGGGACGACTGGATACCGCTGCAGCACCGCAGGTGGAACGTGAGGTTCAGGTGCTTACCGAGTGCGACGGACACGACATTGTGCTGGACTGCTCAGCACTGGAGTATATCTCGTCGAGCGGCCTGCGCATCTTTCTGGCTGTCCTGAAGAATGCCAAGCCCAAAGGCAGTCATGTGTTTATCCGCGGCTTGAACGACGACCTGAAGCAGGTCTTCGCCATGACGGGCTTTACTAATCTCTTTGAATTTAAATGAACCCGGTGCTGAGTCCTACGGGGCAGATGTTGATAGAGGAGTACCATGAGCGGCTGCCGCAGTTGCAGCAGCTCAAGGAGCATGTCTATGGGGTGCTGACAGAGGTGCTGCAGGCGCAGGGCGTGGAGCTGAACAGCATGGAGGCCCGCGTGAAGTCGGAGGAGTCGCTGGCCGGCAAGCTGGAGCGCAAGGGCGACAAGTACCATGGCCTGGAAGATATCACCGACCTGGTGGGTGTCCGCATCATCACGTTCTATACGGACGACGTGGACAAGGTGGCGGCCATTGTGAAGCAGCACTTCAAGGTGGACTGGGCGAACTCTATCGACAAGCGCAAGGCTCACGAGCTGACGAGCTTCGGCTACAACTCGCTGCACTACATCTGCTATCTGAAGGACGACGGCCCGCTTGCGAGCATGCCCTTCGAGATCCAGATGCGTACAGCCCTGCAGCATGTGTGGTCGGCTATCGAGCACGACATCGGCTACAAGGGTGCCGTGAAGCTGCCGCCGGAGTACCGCAGACAGTTCAGCCGGTTGGCGGGTATGCTGGAGCTGGCGGACGACGAGTTCAGTCGCCTGCGCATCACCATGGCGGAATACCGCCGACATGTGCAGTCGCTTGTGAAGAGTGGACAGTTGGAGGAGGTGCCGCTGTCGACGGACTCCTTCCGCAGTTTCTTGGAGCTGCAGCCTTTCCTGCGACTGAACCAGCGCATTGCCGCTGTGAACCAGGCGGAGATATACCCTGTGTCGCTCATGGTGTTCCTGCCGTTGCTGGAACAATACGGCATGGAGACGCTGGGTGACGTACAGCAGATGATCGTGGAGAACAGTGAGGCAGCATACCAGCTGGCACTGACTCAGTTGGCGGTGACGGACCTGGACATCCTCTCGGAGAGTGTGGGACTACAGAATCTCTGCATCGTCTATGCGCTGCGCCACGGACAAGGACGAGAAGGGGTGCTGAAGGTCTTCGAGACAATCAACGGACCACAGTCGTACAACGAGGTCCTGGCAGACGGTATCTTGAAACAAATTACAAACATTAAGTTATAAAAAAACCGCTCGACGTCGAGCGGTTTTTTATAGCTTGTTACGGATAGAGGTTACTCAGGGGGAAGGTGTGGCCGTCACCGGGACGGAGATACCAGTCGGTCTTCGTCGTGTGATCCTGTGCCCACGTTTCGAAGTCCGAATAGGCCGTCATAATGTTACGACCCTCGAGGGGGTATGCCACCGTGCTGGGTACCATCACAGCCCACGGCAGGTTGCCGATGGCTGAGTTGACGTAGGCGTTGAGGTACTCCTGATAGGTATTGATGTGTGTCTCGGGGTGGAGCACCAGGGCACCCTTGTTGTCGTTCTGGACGGTATGAACCTCCCAGAAGCCGCCTCCGTAGCTCGTAACGATGAACGCGTCGTAAGTAGCCTCGCTGAGAAGCTTCTGCGCGTCGCTCTCGTTGTTGAAGGTGAACTCGTAGGTGATGGTCTTAACGTCGGCACGGCCGTAGTTCGTCCAGCCCTCGAGCGGCGTGTTGTAGAAGAAGCGCTGTACGCCGCCATTGCTGCCCTTGTTGGGGTTGAGAGCCCAGTGGACGTCCTTGCAGAGCAGGATGACGAGGCTGCTTTGGTCGTTAGGATCCTTGGATGTTGTGAAGTCACCGTCGGGAATGTTGTTGTTATAGTTGCCAACCTCTGAGGGAGGTGCGGGTAGTGCATCGGAGGTTCGTTCGTACTTGCTGAGCATGGCGGCGGTGATGCCCTTCAGTCGGATGGCGGTGCCGTTGTTCTTCGAAGCACCGGTGGCCTCAAGGTTCACCGTCACCTTGACCTTCTTGGCGTTGTTGGCATCCTGCTCGGGGGTAACCTTCAGCACGACGTCGTTGAAGTCGTAGTCGCCGGCATCGGGGTAGTTGTCCTCGAAGAGGAAGCGGAATCCGATGGGCTTCTCGTTGAGGACACCGCTATTGGGAGTGCCAGTATAGGCTGTACCACATCCCTCATCTGAGAGAGTGACGTTTGCACCATTATAAGTTGTCATGCTGGCACCGCCTGCTGCATCCAAACGATAATATGGTTGTGTACCTATTTCGCCATTGGACTGTTGAACGGCACTCTTGTCAGAATAGCCAAATGGAAAATGGCTGTTGCAAGCCACATACAAACGCTGGAAGTAATTCGCAGAGAACCCCTGATTCGTTTCCCAGGAGTTGAGCCGTTCGATAGCTTTGGCTTGGAAAATGGCATGTTCACCACTTTCCGGTCCGTAAATGCCGTAGATATCTTTATTAATGGCAAATTTAGCGGTATTGGTCACTTTGAACAGTGCATTAGAGCCCATGAAGATGAATCCTGGGCCTTTGAATTCAAAGTCTTTGGTTAGGACTGAAGCTCCGCTGTTCAGCTTGAACCCGTTCTCGTCAGTTTCGGCCAGTCCGATATAGAACTTCTCTGTGACAGTCAGTTTACAGTTGTTGATGACGTCCGTGCTTCCTGCTGTGTACTTGAAGTTGCCTGTTGTGTAGGTTCCATTGTTGACCCATGTAGCATGATTGCTGTTGACGATGGTTGCATCACTGGCCGTGACGGTGGCGAAATTGATGAAGTGTGAAGAACCTTCCAGAATCACACCGCCTACATTCAGTGTTCCTTCATTGATGAATTGTGAGGCCGAATTGTTTAGTGTCAGTGGATTCTTGATGCTCATATTCTCCGTATAATAGGCATCAGCTCCATTGATGGTGAATGTTCCCTGGTTATAGAAGATACCGCCGCCATAGATGCCGGGCTTGTAGCCTCCCTTAACCTCCACGGTGCCGCGGTTATACAGCTCCATGTAGCTCTGCAAGCCTTTTTCAAAAGTGACGGTGGCTCCGTTGCAGACATACATCTTGAAATTGCCGCTGCTATTCTGTGTCATCGCATTTTGCTTAAAGGTCAGATGTGCTCCGGGCAGAATGTAGAAATACATGTTCTTACTGCCGTCACCGGGTTGAGTGTAAATAATGTTCTTAGTACCGCTGACGTAGAGCGCAAAGTTACCATTGTAGAATTTCAAATCCTGGACATCTGTAGTCTCTGCCAGTTTGTAATTATGGATGGAGTTCTTGGTCGCATCGCCATACTGTGAGGCCAGTAAAGCATCATCAGGAGTCGTAGTCTTGAAATCTGCATCGTTCGGAGCATCTGCGAATTTGAAGCTTGATGCAATCCCTCTCCGACGTGCATTATGAATAGTCACTTGCCCGATGTTTAAATTCATAGTCCCATTCTCTATGGCAGCAGGATATACCGTCATGTAGTTGTCTTTGTCAAAGAGCGTGACGTAGACATAAGTTTGGGCGGGACGATAACTGAAATTCAGGTTGGCCGTTTCACCATTGTTGATATTACATCCTGCCAGCTTGGTAAGCGTACCGGTATAGTCTATCGGGTTCTGCTCATAGATATTCACCTTGTATGTCGTTCCGGTTTGACCGTTCAGCGTGACCTCAGCCGTGGCAGTTTCCACGGTGGTCCAGCTCTGTGCGGGGTCTACGTTTTTGACGGGGAACGAATTCAGAACCAGCTGGTTGTAGGTGTTCTGGTCGAAAACAGCATTGTCCTTACATGACGTTACTCCCAACGCCACGAGGGCCAATCCACATAAAAACTTAGTTTTCATAAGATTCATTTCAATAACGTTATTTGGTTGCAAAGATACAAAAATATTTTGAACAAGGGTCATTTTTTCCCTAAAATGTTTAGCTATTAGCTAAATTATTCGTACTTTTGCAGTCGTTTTACTTAAGAGCAACATCAAGAAATGGAATCGAAACTTGTTATCTACAATACGCTTACTCGTCAGAAGGAGCGCTTTGAGCCGTTGCATGCTCCCAACGTGGGCATGTATGTCTGTGGTCCTACGGTGTACGGTGACCCGCATCTGGGTCATGCCCGTCCTGCCGTTACGTTCGACGTGGTATTCCGCTACCTGAAGCATTTGGGTTATAAGGTACGCTACGTGCGCAACATCACCGACGTGGGTCACCTGGAGCACGATGCCGACGAGGGCGAGGATAAGATTGCCAAGAAAGCACGTATAGAACAGCTGGAGCCCATGGAGATAGCGCAGTACTATACCAACCGCTATCATCAGGCGATGGATGCCCTGGGCTGTCTGCGTCCCAGCATCGAGCCGCATGCCACGGGACACATCATCGAGCAGCAGCAGCTGGTACAGCAAATTCTGGACAACGGTCTGGCCTACGAGAGCAACGGCAGTATCTATTTTGACATCGAGGCATACAACAAGTGGCAGGAGGCCCGCGGCAAGAAACAGGAAGGCTATGGCCTGCTGAGCGGCCGCTCACTGGAGAATATCAAGGACGAGAGCCGCGAACTGGCCGGTATCGGTGAGAAGAAGAACCAGGCCGATTTCGCACTGTGGAAGAAAGCCCAGCCCGAGCACATCATGCGCTGGCCGTCACCGTGGAGCGACGGTTTCCCCGGCTGGCACTGCGAGTGTACCGCCATGGGTCGTAAGTACCTCGGTGAGCAGTTCGACATTCACGGCGGCGGCATGGACCTCGTGTTCCCGCATCATGAGTGCGAGATTGCGCAGGCTACAGCCTCTATGGGTCATCAGGCCGTGAAATACTGGATGCACAACAATATGTTGACCATCAACGGACAGAAGATGGGTAAGTCGTTGGGCAACTTCATCACTTTGGAGCAGTTCTTCAAGGGCGACCACCCGTTGCTGAAGAAGGCCTACAGCGCCATGACCATTCGTTTCTTCATGCTCTCTGCCCACTACCGCGGCACCGTGGACTTCTCGAACGAGGCCCTCGAGGCTGCCGAGAAGGGACTGGAGAAGCTTATGGATGCTATCGGCAACCTGGAGCGTATTACCCCCTCTGCCGACGGCTGCGATACCGAGACGGAAAAGGTCGTCAAGAGCTTGCGCCAGCGTTGCTATGACGCCATGAACGACGACTTCGCTACGCCGCAGGTCATCAGCAACCTCTTCGAGGCGTGCACGGTAGTCAACAAACTCGTGGACCACAAGGCCACCATCTGTGCCGACTGTCTGCAGGAGCTGAAGGACGTCATGCATCTCTTCGCCGAGGATATCTTAGGACTGAAAGCCGCTGCTGGCAATAGTTTCGCCGCCGGTGACAACTCCGCCCGCGAGGAAGCCTTCGGCAAGGTCGTCGACATGGTGCTGGAGCTGCGTGCCAAGGCCAAGGCCAACAAGGACTGGGCAACGAGTGACCAGATTCGCGATGCGCTGGCTGCTGCTGGTTTTGAGGTGAAGGACACCAAAGACGGCGCCACGTGGAAGCTCAATAAATAACGGCAATAAATAATGGTCGGCCGACATTGGCCGACCAACAGAAGCCTACTCCTGCAGCGAGTAGGCTTCTGTTGTCATATAGACAGCGGCGACATCGCGCCACAGGCGGCGAGCAGGCATGTACACCAGACCACCGTGTGGCTGATCGGTACCCCACGAGTTCTTCAGGACGTAGTACGCATGGCGGTTCTCGTCGCGGGCCATGCCCACTATCTCCATGGCGTGGCCCGCACTCTCATAGCACACGGGGTGGCGGTGACGCAGGGCACGGTTGACATGACGACGCAGGCTGTCCTTGGGGATGTTCAGCAAGCGGTTGCGTTCCCAGTTGTCGGCTATGGGCACGACAATCTTGCGGTAATATGGCGAATCGCTGACGCAGGTCAGTCCGATGTATTCGTCGGGTGCGCAGACGGAGCGGGCAAACTGTAGCGGCGTATAGCGGGCACCGAGCAGAAAGACGCTCTTGGGTGTCGGCAGGTCGTCGGTGGCATCGTCCGGCAGCACGTCGAAGCCCACGATGCCATAACGCTCCA
>OCTW013423352.1_pt1 | contig 17465 bp, 16 predicted proteins | sample 1539671 | NCBI WGS metagenome assembly OCTW01 (sample SAMN02144230, study PRJEB22623) | gut metagenome | biome: sheep rumen | host: Ovis aries | place: New Zealand
GTCACAGTAGTTACCCGAAGCCGTGCAAAAAAGGATCTCATCCAACTGGATGAAGTATTCCTTTTGCGCATCTACTATGTGAAGTTGTTCATTTCTCATATGAATTATTTTTTGCAAAAATACGAGTATTTTTGGGTACTTGCCAACGATTTGGGATTTCTTGGGATGAATTAGGCTTTATTAGGTATGAATTGCTAAACGGACGAGTAAAAACGCGGATCGCTGAACTCATCCAGCGTCGTTATTTGCAGCATAGCAAGACGCGCCATAACGTCTCTTTCGTTTATATAACGCATCTTGTCTTTTGGTACTACGAAAAACTCCTGGCCAGACAATTGAGAATTCAATTCATCATGTCCTTCAACGACTCCAATACCACAGCCGTCCCACGATGGATGGGAGCAAATATCAGAGAGTTCATTTGAGAGTTGTTTGAATCTCAGTTCAAGTTCCTCAAGTTCTTCCATACTCCTTCTCAACTCCTGAGCATGAACTAATGACTCACCGACAAAAGCAGTTCCTGCAGTTTCTATAGGCCCAAGATAAGTAGCCTTAAACTGCTCTGCAGAACGGTCTGTCCAATTGTCATCGAGAATCATATTGCACCGTTTTAGCTCATCATGATTAATCTTGAAATTGTTTATGTCTTTTTCTATCATGCCTGCAACTCCTTATACCTTTCCAAAATCTCTACTCTCTTCTTCAGTTGAGTACCTCCATTACTAGTCATCTCTCGGATACCTACAGCATATGCAGTAGTTCTTTCCTGAAGTCCTGTTATAATCGAGTTCACTTTTTCGATTTTGTCTTTAATCTCCATCGCACATTTATTGATTTCATCATATTTCGATTTAGCATCATCTGCAGTAGTTCCTAGGTATATACTACTTGACGAAGTCAATCGATAACGGTCAATGATATCTTCATATTTGGCAACTGTTCGGGATGTCTGAATCTGACAATCATCAAGCCCCTTTTCTATTACAGCCTTCTCTCTTTGGAGATTGTCCAAAATCGATTCCGCTTTATTCTGCAATGCAGCACACCCTCCCAAGATGGACTCTTTGAAGTAATCCAACCTGTTGGCATATTCTCTCAAGAGAGTTATTTCTTTTATTTGTGAGTCGGCAGCCATTATCTTGAACTTATGTATTCATCCTGTATATTACAGAGTCGGTCCAAGTAAGCTGCATGTTCTATCATTTTTTGAGACAGAGCATCTATTTTACGGACTTCTTCACTAAACTCTGCTGCGAACTTGGCGTTCTTCTGGTCATCCCATCCTTCACTCACATGCCGCAGGTGGTTTTCTGCATTATGAAAGATTTGGCTCATTTGAGTTCCCAGATTTTTTAAATTACCACTAAACTGACGAAGTTCGTCAACGTTTCTTATTCCAACATCTTTAGCCATATTACTCTTTTGTTAGATATGATAGTTCTGTTTCCTTGGGCAAAGCAAAAGGAGAGAATAATGTCCATCCGTCGTCTCCATCTGCATAATAGACAGCCCTTAATCTTTCCGGTTCACTGTTTAGGCTCTCTAACCTGATTTCATCGGGTATTCCCAACTTTAACGAGGCTTTCTCATCTGAATGCAACATCACCAGATGTCTAAACTTTCTGAATATCATCTTGCTGGTAATAATGTCTTCAAATAGCAAGTTATCAGGTTTGTCTACTTGAAGCATAGTATGCACGTGCTGTTCAGGTCCATTATCAAGAATGTAATTGAGGGCATTTTTATATGTTTTGACTTCTTTCCCAGATACTGGCGCGAAACTCATTGTACCAAATGAATCCGTGACTTGGGTCTTTTCTTCGAGTTCAACATCCATCTTTAGTTCACTAAAACGCTGTTGAGCTAATATCACGAACATAGATGGAACCGTATTGCCACTCTTTATGTCATCTGCCATTTGCTTAAGCAGAATCGCTTGTTGTCTTTTACGAACAATCGTTATCTTTCCAGATTGTTCCAAATAGTCTAAAACATCTTGGTATTCTCCTTCGTCATCATCCTTGAAGTCAAATACATAGAATTTATAGTTCAAAGCTGCTCCAAAGTTACTTGCGACAAGAGAAAACAACAAATCCATAGCAGTCCTCATGCTCTGTCCTTGCTTATCCATACCAGTTAACAAGATATTCTCGCTCATATCCTGTTTTAGTGTAATGACAACTGGCGATTGCTTTAAACAGACACTCCTTCCGATACACGCCTTCAAATTCTCTCTACGAACCTTCGCTAACGTTTCAAAGACTTCTATGTCATAACGAAAGACTTGCGAGCCATTAAAATAGAATTGACCATTTGATTGGCATTCCGCAGCCTTATTGACGGCCGTTTTTATTTGACTTTGTATCTCGTCTTTTGTATAATAGAAAGCATGAAACTGAGTATCAGGATATTTACCTGTTGTGTTGTGATAAAGGACATCACCAACGCCTAACTTGGCAGTTAGCCTACTACTGTTCGGCCACATCTTTTCTGCATCAATGGGGGCACAATTCAGGATATAACGATCTGTTATATTGTTGAGAATAGATGTTGGGATGTCAGCATTGGCTAAAGTCTGTGTCGCCAATATTAGATGAACACCCTGGCTTCTACCTTCAGTAGCAACCTTAGTAAGAATATCGATTATCTCAGACCTTGCTTTACGTTCGTTAATCGAATGTTGTTCAAAAATCACGTGACATTCATCAATAACTACCCAGATTCGCGACATCCTTGCATCAGGATGAGCTTGGTTATAGTCATCTATTTTCTGTAAACCCGCATCTCGAAGAATTTTTCCTCTATCTTGCATTTGTTCGGCAAGATCACGCAAGATTTCTAGAATTACTACAATATCGCTGTTGTCTACAAGTAATGTCCTAGCATGTTTGACGTCCTTGTATTGGTTAAACTCAACGCCACCAAGTTTACAGTCTAAGAAGTATATTTGTAAGTCTTCAGGAGAATACTTATGGATCGCTTCAATAATGATATCATGAAGCAGAACGGACTTGCCTGTTCCTGTTTGTCCGATTATAAAGCTATGCACATGTCCATCATGACCTAAGCAGAAATTCATGGTCTTACTATCTGTTGGCGTTCCAATGGCTACTGTTAGTCCTTCTTCTGCCACAACATATCCATTAACTTCTTCTGTTGTATGTTGATTCGCCTTATTATCAATATCATCATTGAGGTAATCAAGACAGAGTTTTAGCAACTCCGGCTGAGTCGCCAACTCGTATGTGGAAGTGAGTTTGGTATCGTAATCTTCTTTTTTTGCATTATCAAAAGCGCCAAATTCTGCAAAGAGTTGTCCATTGCTGAGAATGTCATAGGAGTCTTTGTTCTCAAAGGATCGTCGCAAGTCTTTCAGTACAATAAAATGGATGCCTGTCTGAGCGCCTTGTTCTACCAAAAGTCGCATTTTCTCAGTTATATTGTCAAACATGTATGGGTAATCCAACAAGACGACAATATCATTATCTGGCTGTCCTTCTATTTCTTTTATTCCACTCTTTAAAAAATTCTTTAGACGGTTAGTCAATGAGTCCACAAAGACTTCTATCTCCTTTTTATCGATGATTGACCTACATATCTCTTGAGATACATTTCCTGTAAAAAGACCAGCTTTATTTGACAAAGAAGGATTTACGAAATTAATCCTAACTTTACCTAACGGTAGAGACAAAAGACAACCAAGAACGATTTGATTCATCATCCTAATAGCGAAATCCTCCCAAACTTGATCCTGGTACGGCTGTATCAGAACATGGGGAGTTTCTTCAAAATTCACATATTTGGGTATGGCGAATCTGTAACGTTGAATTACTTGTGCGGCACAAGCACCAGTAAAGACCATACCCAGTTGCTTCCTTTGCCTACTACATTCTATGATTTTATGAAATAAAGGAGTTGACTTTTCTAAAGAAAAGATGCTTTCATCCATTGTAACTATAGGCACCATGATTGGATCAATACTCCTTAACTGTTTCAAAGCATCTATTATTTTTGATGCGGAATCAGAGAGAGCACTTCTGTATCCCTCTTCTGATTCAGCATTTATATTGCGTATCTGTTCTGTAAAAGCATCAAGGACTAATTTGATGGCAGCAATTGTTTTCATATCAGTCTTCCTTTATATATAAATACTCAGCATCTCGAATTTCATACATTTTTCGAAGTTTCTCTCTTGTACTTCCGTTGTTCCTTAAATAATCATATATATTATTATCGTTCATCTTCGTCACAAGTTTATTGAACTTGATGAGAAAATCTCCTAAATCATCTTTACTTAAATAACTGTCCAATGTGGGCTTTTTGACTTTTTTTGTTTCTTGGGGACTCTTTTTTTCATTTTGTTCCTCATCCCATTTCTCAATATCATCCAAAGCCATAACAGCTTTCCAAATACGCCAAGTAATAGGCATATTAATGATGCGTATCTCAGTCTTCTTAAACAGGAATTCTCTAAACTCTATAGTTTTCTTTGCCTTTATAAAGTCATTTAGAACTCGAGTGAAAGATTTCTCTGCTTTTTGAATCCTTAGTCTCTTTTCGTTTTCTGCAGCTTCACGGGCAGCCTTTTCTTGTTCCGCAAGACGTCTCGCCTTTTCTTCTGCAAGACGTTTGGCCTTTTCCTCAGCTTCTCTTTTTAATGCGGCTTTTTTCTCTGCAGCTTCACGGGCAGCCTTTTCTTGTTCCGCAAGACATTTCGCCTTTTCCTCTGCTTCTCTCTTTAATGCCGCCTCTTTCTCTGCAGCTTCACGAGCAGTCTTCTCTTGTTCAGCAAGACGTCTCGCCTTTTCTTCTGCTTCCTTCTTCAAAGCTTCTTCTCGTTTTTCCTTTTCCCATGCTTCAACATCTGGAAGAACTTCAGAAACTTTTTCCATTATCTCATTTTTGAGATATGTAAATTCTTGTATTTCTTCATAATGAGGTTTAATAACAACGCTGTCACTAATAGTATATTCAATGGGAGAGAATAACTTTGTATAAGCCTCCGAATCCTTCTCTTTCCCAAGAAAAGTATACCATCGTAGCAAAGAGAGATAATTCGTTTTCAACAGCTTCCCTTCTCCCATATTTGCTATTAAATACTTAATAGCTGACAGGTCGCCTGCAGAAGCTAAATTATATTGTGTCAAAATATCTTTCATACTATATTATCAGTCCGTCTTTATTAGAAATTTAAAATCTATACCATACTTATATGAATCAATTGTAACGTAAAACCCTTTTCTTTCATAAACATCCTTAACTCTTTGCGTAAATTGTACTAGTCTCTTCCAAAAAAAAAGGTCTTCGTCACTTTGAACATAATAATGCCATTTTGCACTTTTGGACCTGAAATTCTCACTTATTTCAGCATCAATATACCTCCTGATGTCTTCTGGCAATGGCACAACATCTGGAATTGTAATATGTTTATTTTCTGTTGCAATAGTATTGTTAGTACTTATTTCATTATTTGGGGGGGAAGTCTGTGTTTTTGTTTCTCCTACTGTTTCTTCTGTTATATTCATTTCTTTAAGTTCACGTTGTGCCTCTTTATGACCTTGATCAGCTGCTTTATTTAACCATTTTTTACCTTCTTCAATATCTTTAGCTGTACCAATTCCTAAAACAAAACATCTGCCAACTTCATATTGAGCATCCATATGTCCTTGCTCTGCAGCTTTTTTATACCACTTGAACGCTTTTTCTTTGTCTAGCTCTGTTCTGGCATAAAAATACGCTAAATTAATTTGTGCTTCTATCAAACCTCGATTACCGCCATTTTCAAACAACTTGATGTTATCAAAATTGATAGTTAAGCTATGCAAGAGTTTTTTTAATTTCTCTATTTCAAATGTATATATATCAATAGCGCCGTTTATCAGCCAATACTCAGCTTTTTTGTAGTCCTTCTCTACTCCAACTCCGTCAAGATAGCAATCAATTAAACGGAACTGTGCACGTGCATCTCCGTCTTCTGCAGCTTTTGTAAGCCAATAGACTCCGTTCTCAAGATTTTTGGCACCTCCAATTTCTAAATAAAAGCATCCTAAACTACAAGCATCCCCTTGTTCTGTAGCTTTTGTATACCAATAAATTGCTTTGTCAATATTCTTTTCTACGCCTTTGCCATGTCCGTAGCGATCACCCAATTCTAATTGAGCTAGGAGATCTCCTTGTTCTGCGGCTTTTGTATACCAGTAAATTGATTTTTCATCGTCTTTTCCTTCATAATACCACCCTAAATGATATTGAGCTTCTACAATTCCTCGCTCTGCACAGGTAATTATCCAATTTATATTGTCAACCCTACAATTCCTTATTCTACTATAGATCTTCTTCAAAGTGTTTGTGCGGTCATTACACCCAGATTCTTGCGCTTTTAATATCCAGTATTCAGCTTTTTCTAAATTTTTCTTTACACCACGGCCTTCATAATAAATATCTGACAAAGAAATTTGTGCACTTACATTCCCCGCTTCAGCAGCTTTCGTATACCAATACACAACTTTTTCATAATCTTTTTTTAACAAAATACCACGCTCGTATTCAAGGCCAAGATGAAGAAACAGAAGAGCATACAATTTAGTGTATCTTTTTGTTGGTTCAATTGCTTTAATAGCATTAACTGCCAACAACAAAGCACGTTTGCTATCTTTTTCAATTATGTCGCCCAAACCATTTGCAACTATAGAAAACCATCCTGACTTTGATAAAAAAGTACCCTGTTCGTCAGCCGTTTTATACCAAAAAGCTGCTTTCTCGTAGTCCCGTTCAACCCCCTCTCCCTTTTCGTAAATTCCAGCAAGATTAATTTGAGAGCATTCATTTCCCTGCTCAGCAGCTTTTTCGTACCATAATCTAGCTTTTTCATAATCTTTGTCCAAACCATTTCCGTGATAGTAACAAAGTCCCAATTTGTACTGAGCGTCTATGTTTCCTTGTTCTGCAGCCTTCTCAAACCAATAACATGCTTTCTGAAAATCTACATTCACGCCTATACCATTATAGAAGCAGTCTCCTAACCTATATTGAGCAGAGGGTTCTCCTTCCAGAGCTTTTTCCACCATTCCAAACAATTCGTCTAATTCCATACTATTTGAAGTAATTTTTGACATACAATGAATCACCTTCAAGTTCCGTATCATAGCATATTAGCCAATGCTTGCCTTCTTGGTTTGTCTGTCCGGCAGAACCCATATGGATATTCTGCCATTCAGAGTTACAGGCATTACATCGTGCCACAATTTTTGTCTGCATGTAGATGGAGCGCTTTGTTCCTTTTACATAACAAGTTGGACATAAAAGGTCGTAAGCCCATATATTACCAGAATGTGGGTCCTTTAACAAGACAAGCCCCATATGTCCAACTTGTTCGTTCTTATGCTTCGATTTCTCAATGATACAGTACCCACCGAACTCATCATCCAAAGGGTCACAGTTAGTTTGTCCCTCCACTTTGTTAATTGTGTGGATGTTGCATTTGAAGTTCACCTTTGCAGGCTCTATTGCGAACAACAGAGATGGAAACAAGAGCAATAGTAATAATAATAACTCCTGAACTTTTGTTATACTATCCTTCTGAATATTCATAAATGTTTGACGAAGAAACTATACCTTCTGGCAATTGTTTCATATTATCATGAGAGATGAAACAGAAAACAGGCCTATGAATGTTCTGGGCTATTTCTTCGCAATGTTTTAAGATTGCAATTGAATTTTCATCGCCCAAATAAGTGTCATATATGCAATATGGTATGTCTACTCGAGGATTATCATATGTGGCACCAATTTTATAAGAGTTAGAATCACCAAAAACTTCTTTTAATGCTTTGAGTGCCACTGTCTTTTCGTATTTTCCAAAGGAAACTAATAGCGGCTCTGTAATAAGTGAACTATTTACATAATCCATTATAACAGCTTTCAGCTCTTCTCGATTAATCTTTTTCATTTTCTTTGAATTAAAAGTATGAGCCTACTCCCTTTCAAGCGCTTCGGCATTCTCTTGTATCTTTCTGCATTAATAGTTGATATTTAAAACCGTCATAGTGACCATGTTGACTTTGCGACCCTTGTAGTCACGTTCCTCTGCCATGCGATTCAGACGACCACCGCCTTGACCGCCATCACTATAGTAACTATACTTCTCCTGAGAGATTACGTCCTCGAACTCTTCTGACTCTCCGCCAGCGTAACTAACTCTGAACTTAACTTGATACGTTGCCATAATTCTAATATTGTATAAAACAGCCTACTCCCTTTCAAGCGTTTCGACTTTCTCTTGTAGCAAAGGTACATACTTTTAATATTTGTATCTGTTCTTTGTTATCGATTAAGTATGAATGATATCCTCTATGGTATAAACGTGTCATATCTACTAAATATATAACTGCTTACTTGCAAGTTTGAAAGCAAGATAATTTTCTTCTTTACTTTTAGCTATATCAAGATTGTATATGCCCAGAAATTTCAATGCCGTTTCACCCTGCCATCCTTCTGCTTTTGGATCGTTTGCACTTTGACAGGTTAATATGGCGATACGTCGATTTTCATCGTAATCATCTACGTTGACTTTTGAGTCGTCTAAGGGGAGCTTAGTCTCTATACAATATTGTCCTTCTTCTCTAATATAGGGCATGCACTCATAACAGATTACATCATATGGCAATAAGCTATGCTTAAATCTATTAACGGAATTCTGGTAACTCATGCAACATACCCAATTATGTTCACCATAGAACAACTTATTTAATAAGATTTTACAAAAATCTTCTTTATATTTTTTGAATATGTGTGAGCCTTGAGCTAAAATATCTTCCTTCTCGATTTTATGTGTATATAGATAGCAATCTTTTTGAAGAGCTTTGATTACTGATTGGGCTTCATTCAAAGAATTGTAAACATATCCTTTTCTTCCAATTACAGTTAAAATCTCATCAATAACTCTATTCGGATCAATATCTTTGTATTTTGGACCAATAAAAAACTCTCTCGTTATGCTAAACAAATCTACTATAACACCAATATCAGGAAGAGCTACTAATTTATGATTATCTGGTCCTTCAATAATAACAGCTTTAGAATTGAAAAGGAACAAATACCTTGCAACATTATTAGACAAGCCAGTCCATATCGAAGCTTCTGCTATTTCAATAATGGTCTGTAAATTTGAAGGACTCTCAGTTGTTTTGAAGGATTCCCAAGGGCTAATAATAGACGCTGCCTCACATTCTCTATCACCTTCCGTCTCTGCCTCATATTCTATTTGTTCTCTGATATCATTCCAATTTTCTTCGCACATAATACTTCGTTTTTAGTAGTGTGCCTTAGGCTCCTATCAGACATTTAACTTCAAAACTACTCATTGATAAAAGAATGATACCCAAACCTCTGAGCATAAAAAAGCGTGAAGCCGATTGTCGCCACTCGCGCTTCACACCTTCTGAGCCTTAGGACTGCTCTATACTATTTGAAACAACGAGCAACTCCAAAGACTCCACGCAGCACATATACAGACTCCACCCTTATTTGTATAAGAGCGTAGTATGCATTCATACTGTTTTCATCTTATCGTTGCCTGGTGTTCAATAGTATACAGTTGTATACACTATCAGAGTGTCCTAAGTTCTGAAGGTGAAACACACAAGCGTCAACAAAACGCTTTTTTCGTAAGTTCCTCCCGCCGACACCAACTCCACAGAGCTGACCATAGGGCGACAGGTATTGCATTAGATTGTCAGAAGACGCACTTTTGCCAAGGCAAATTTAGGAATTATTTGGCAAAGAGCCAAATTATATCTAAAATTTCCTAATTTGTTTAAAGGTATTTAAGAAAAATATCACAAAAATACGCATATCAACATATTCAATGAAAACTTTTTGTGCAAGCAAATGATTTCATCCAGTGTCAATATGCCTAAATGATCTGCACAACGTATTTACCCTACCCTTATTATCATTGAATCGAGATACAACGAAGAATCAAACTTGCAATACTCCCATAATTGTCTTTTAGTTCGAGCCTTGTAAATGGTTGCAACGAAGATGCAAAAGACTCTATCAGTTTGTTCGTTGGTTCTGATATTTCGTTCCACATACACTCGCATAGCACTGCATCTATAGATTAGGGCAACAATCTTTTCCAAATCAAAATCCATAATGGTCTCGAAACATACGTATGGTGTCACTCCGTTTGCTGCAATCTAGCAATCTTTGTTATTTCGTTTCAAATTGGCTTAATTGCTAAAAAGTTTACCATTGCCTACCATTTGCGCTCTTCTAAATGGCTGATATACAGCACAATACAAATTGGTAAAATTTAACCTTACCAATGGTAAAATGATTGGTGAAAAATGTTTGGTGGGCTATAATAAAATGTCTAATTTCGTGGCGTGAAAGTTAATCAAAGCGTGCCAGAAGCCACAAAAAGTTCCCAAGGGCATGGGCAAGAAAGATGAATACAAACAACACGTCATTAACAACTAATATGAGTGATTTACTTCTCAACGAAGGTCCTATAAAATCTTCGAAAAGGGAAGTTATCCCACTTTCAATTGTAGCCACTATGGCAGAGGAACTTGCATCGAAGTTGCAAGATGAAAGTCTCAAAATTAGAAAAGAACTTTTCTTCGACCCAGAGCTTGGTTTCAGTCACAACTTGGGTGGAGTAAGGACATTAGCATCCCGCAAAGATGCTACTGAGAAGATTAACGCTATTACTAATGGCATAATTGAATTCCATTTCGTATCACATCGGAGGCTATGGTTTCAAACCAATGGCGTAGACAAGCGTTACATTCTTCACGCTTCAAACGAATATAAGTATGGTATAGAGGAATCTACCAAAATGAACCCGTATCGTAAAATCGCCAACGAGTTGAAGAAGGCTGCTAAGGAATGGAAGGAGATGGACGAAATGTATAAACTTTTAAAAGCAGCATAATATGGAAATCAATGGTTATTTCGATATTGAGGCACTACCTGCTTGTCTGAAACAGATTGGTGATAAGATTAACCTGCTACGCTGTTCAAACATACGGACGATAGTAAATGACAAATTACGTGAATCTGAATATGAGGGTGTCTGCGTTCAATTCGATGTGGATGACTATGATCAAATTGTTGCATGCTTTTACGAGGCTGGAGAATATGTTGGTGATATGTTTGTCATCAGGTCGATGACATTAAAAACATTAGTAGAAAGAATTAACGATGTATACAACAAAAGGTTTAATAAAAGTAAGACTATGAATGAGAAAAATTGTGAAGTCACAACAGTGACGAGTGAGAATCAATCTGATTCTAACGATGCTAAGGTGTTAAGGGATTACATTCTTCAGCATTTCCGTGGTGTCGGATACTTGTGTGAACTTGACAAGATGGGGGCACTGAACGTTTCTATCTTATGTCGTAAAGCAACGGCTGGGGCTGTCGAGAGTATCTGCTTTGATGACGAATCCTTTACGGTCTCTATCAAATGTAATGTTTCTGGCCTTAACGAAGTAAATCTGGGCAAGAAAGTAGATTCCATACTTCAGACTGCCATTGAGTGTTCTCAAGTGTCGACTTCAGAAGAAGCCGAAGTAAGCAGTCGGACTATCAAAGAAGATGCCGTAGGTAAAAAAAATGCAGTTTCGCAAGAATCCGAGCAACCCTTTAGGACTGCTAAAGAAGATGTCACTATTGAAGATACTATTTCTTCACGAGGAAGCGACATCAATGTTAATGATGACCGTTCAGAGGACAAAAACTTGAACGCGCTTCGTAGGTACAATGATTCTGTTGAACAAGATATCAATCGTCTTGAGAACGAACTTAAGAATTACAGCTACCGAGCATGTGGGCAACGTATTCGTAGTTATCTCTTAAAAAAAGCAAGAGCTTCAGGTATTCACGTCGAAGATACTAGCACAGAATGGTTGGTATCGCCACTAGATGTAAAGAAGAAAGAACTTCTGTGCACTCTCTATGAATGCCTTGACCATCAATTGCCTCCGTTCTTACACCCATGTATAAGTAGTAATGAGGCATCCGAGAAGATTACAATGAGAATTTAATCTAACATTAAGTTTTATCAGTAACGTCTTTTTAAGGAACTCTTTTAGCACAACAAAAGAAATGCAAAAAAGAGTTCCCCAGGGGACACTACGTATAAAAAAACAAGAACAATGAGAAAAATAACGATTAAAGTGTTTTCCGCTTTTGCCGGATTTGACACCCAGTTCATGGCTCTTAAGAGGTATGAAGAAGTGTATAATGCTAATAAAGCAAACAAGTATAAAATTGAATTTATACTAATAGGATGGTGCGAGATTGATCCACATGCAATCGACAGCCATAACAAACTTTTCCCCGGAGTCAAGGATTCAGCAGTGTATGACAGGAAGAGGAAAAAGATGGTGGGTTATCATTATACCGACATCACAAAAATCGATTGGAGTCTCGTTCCCGACTTCGATATAATAATATATTCTTCTTGTTGCCAGAGTATCACAAGAACTGGAGCACAAAGGGGTATGACCGAAGGTTCTGGAACTCCGTCTTCTCTTATCTGGTACATTCGTGATGCTATAAGAGTCAAGAAGCCAAAGGTATGTATTCTCGAAAATGTTACTGCGCTTCTTGAGAACAAGTTTGTTGGTCAGTTTGAGAAGTGGACCGATACAGTAGAAGAGTTAGGCTATCGTAACACATGGTCAACGCTCTGTGCTGCTAATTACGGTGTTCCTCAGAACCGTAATCGAGTATTCTTAGTATCACTGCGGGAAGACCTTGACAAAAGAGTCTATTTCCCTGCACCCATAGGTTGCAAAGTTTCCGCTGAACATCTCTTAGAAGATGCCGTAGATGAGAAATACTACTTCTCTCAAGAAGAGACTATGAAGTTCTTGCTCGACATTAATGACAAAGTTCCCCAAACTAGAATCTGTCCCAATATTACTGGCAGGGGACACATGGTAAAGAAGTTCATAACGCCATCCTGCCAAGGGTACGACCTTAATGTGTGTCCAACCTTGGTCGCAGACAAGAACTACATGAAAGGTAATTATAAGAAGATGCTTTCTTCTACACATTATCCACGCCCTGGTGTTTTAGAAGTGTGGAGGCAGAGTGACAATATAAAGATGTCGTATGTAGATGTCATCAACGGTGCTTCTAACAGTGAAGAGCGAAAGTTTAATTTAATAAATGCGAGTATGAAAGATATCAAAGAACAGATTTGTATGCTTGAGCCTAATGAATATTTTCGTCTTCGTTGGTTGACTCCGCGTGAATGGTTCAGACTCATGAATGTTGATGAAGCTTATATCGATAGATTGTATGAATTTAGTAATTCGCCTGAACAGTTGTACAAACAAGCTGGCAATGCCATCGTAGTTGCTACACTTTTCTATTTATACATCAGTCTCTTTGATAACATTTCGTTGTGGTGGAGGGCACACAAAGAGTCTGACAACATTTAGATGCGAAATGAAGCAAATGCAAATAAAAGTTTACCAATGCTTACCAGCCCATTCTTGTAATAAGCTGGTTATCAATATATTGTAATTTGGTAAAATAATGCCTTACCAATGATAAAATGATAAGAGAAAAATGCTTGGCAGGCTAAGAAATAATACTGATATTTGCAGTGCAAAAGTCAAACGAGACGTGATACTCGCCACGAAATGATTCACAAACGCAATAGAACAAAATTTAGTAATAATAAAAATGAAAACGATAAAACTAATTTGTGTTTCGCATGAGAATATTATCAAACGTGGTTGATGTTCATGGACTGACCACAACGAAAATTTCAATTTTAAGTAACAGCTTTAAAAGTAAGCTTTTGTTTAATAATTTAAAAGTAGGATTATGAAAGAGAATTTGATTATGAGTACCGTTTACAACGTGTTGATGGATGAAGGCTATCGCCCTAAGATTAAGAAACGAAATCCCGAAACTACTGCTATAATATTCAAGTCAGGAGATCACTTCTTAATGGTATTCCCTGATGGTGATAATTACATCGAGCTCAGCGGTATTGTTAGTATGGAATACTATGAAAAGTTCAGTCTTTTGGATTTGTATAAACTAGTTAGCGGCTTTAGGTGTATGCAAGTAGCATGGATTGTAGCCAAAGAAAACAAGAAGCGTTGGGTTTTCGCTTTAAGCTTTGGGTCGATGGTGTTGAACCCGAATGATGTAAAAAGTGTACTTGATGAAGGGATTAGAACCATTGCAGCTTGTGTTGAAGAGGTTAAATATGAATACTCTATTGCTAACTAAAGACAACAGATTTTTGAAGGCTGCGTAAATCATCGAACCAGCATTGGAGATGGGCAGGGTTGCAAGAAAATATCCAACGGGAAGGCTTTACCTTCGTACGCCGGCAAAAGTCGACGAGGATAAGCTGTATCCTGTCTATCTCTGTTATTTCTGCGGAGGGAAAAAAATACGTCAAAACACAAATATCATGAGTATGAAAAAAGACTGGAATCAAAACGCCAACCACGGTATCGGCGAACTTCGCGCAAGTTATGGTTCTGATTATAAGAAAAAAAACCAAGCGCTTCAAAAGCTGCTCAGAAAAGTTGATGGTAACATCTTCGACTATGTGGAGATGATTGGCGAGATTAGTCCAGACATCATCCTAGGCTTTATCTGCGGTGATGACAGACCATTGCGAGCAGACAAGGGCCAGGACTTCGCCACCTATGCGCTCGACGTACTCGAAAAGCAGTATCAGAGACGTAAGATAAGAATATCTACTTACAAAAACTCTGTTAGCATCCTGAACCAATTCACGAACTTTATGAGTGAGAAGGAAGGCGAGAGAGGGGGGGGACTTTACGTAGGCAACATTACCGAGGAACTTGTGCGTGACTTCGTGACATGGGAACTTGGACGGGGACGTAAAACTGACACTGTCAAAAAGTACTTAGAACTTATCTGCAAAATATGTAGATGCGCTTCTGAAGAAGGATTACTCTGTAAGGCATCTGTTCAAGCAATTTCCGATATTGTTTTGAAAGACAGCTTAGATGATAACTCAGCACGGTCTATCAAGTATTTAACTCCCGAAGAGATGAGCAAGTTCGTCAACATAGAAAAAAGTATTATAAGCGACAAGGAAGCTGACGCAATAGAGAAGTTCAAGTTCTCATTTCTTTCTTGTGGACTTCGAATAAGTGACATCATCACGCTAAGGTGGTGCGACATTGAGCTTGAAAAGAAAAGGTTGTGCAAGGTTCAAGTAAAAACTCGCGGACGTAACATAATACCGCTTACTGATGATGCACTGAAGATTCTTGAGAAGTGGAAGAACCGTTACAATGTCTTCGTATTCGGACTGCTGTCGGATGACTTCGATTTGAAGGATGAGGAAAAGTTGAGAACAAGACGTAACTCACTGACGTCTACTATCAACAAGCGACTCAAAAGCATTTCAAAGAAAGCGCAACTTGAGAAGAAGGTAACATTCCACATGGCTCGTCACTCCTGGGCAGTCTCAGCCCTTGAGCAAGGGATGTCGATGAGTATGATAAGTTCACTGCTGGGTCATACAAGCACTGCCATTACAGAGAAAGTATACGCAGAATTCCGGCAAGACACTAAAGCTGAAGCGGTAAGAAATTTAAAGCTCATCATATAAAGATGGGTATTATTAACCATTTAAATTATATCAAAATGAAACAAATTAAAAAGACTGCTGGAAAGACAGCGCCGAGAAAAAAACTTGACCTTGCATACAAGTATTTAGATGCAAGATCAGAAGTAGAAAGCCTACCAAAGGCAATTCATATTTTAATCAATAAAGGATGTTCTGATGACAATGAAGACTACGGTGATTTTGCTTTTAGAAATGCATTCTTTATTTTTAAGGACAATAACGGTAACAATTGCTTGCTTCCAAGGCAACTAGACTATCTCTATGATGTGAAGCAGTTCAGTGATGTAATGTCAGTTGAGCAAACTGATTATCTTGTGAATTGGTTTACAGCTCAGAAACAGATGGACGCGGCATTTACGTACTACATTGATGATCTTGATGCATTCCTTAGAGACATCTCTAATAGGGAATACGATATTACAAAAAAGTACGATGGCTACAACAAATATCGAATGGTTTCTATAATAACAGATATAATTTTTTATTGATTGGTTGTGCTGTAATTATAGAATTAGAACAACCAATGGATTAGACTTTATCCTCAAAAGTTGAAATCAAGTCCATCAACGACCTCTCCCAGAGTATCTGGTAGGAACTCTGCGTAGACTTTCTCGGTCACCGCCGTCGAGGTGTGGCCGAGAAGTCTGCTTATCTTGCTTATCTCAACGCCTTTCTCAAGAGCGAGTACAGCCCAGGTGTGCCTGGCCCAATGGAATGTTATCTCAAATTCAAAGTTTGCGAACTTCGACTGCCGCTTCAGAGAGGTGTTGATAGTGGCTGTGACGGAATTTCGACGTTTGCGCAGCTCTTCATCGCTGTTCAAGTCGAACTTGTCGGACAAGAGTCCGAATACGAAGACTTTGTAGCGACCCTTCCAGCGATTCAATATTTCGATGGCTGCTTCTCTAATGGGTATAACATTACGGTTACGGGTCTTCACCTGAATCTTTCTGATGACCAGCTTCTTGAGGTCAATATCGACCCAGCGCAGTGTCATCATATCAATGAGACGTAATCCACAAGCATAGAAACTGAACATAAACATATCGTGGAACTCTTTCATACGGATGTGCGGAAGAGTCTCACGAATACCAGCAAACGCTTTCAATTGAGCTTCGGTAAGATACTTGACCCCGACTTCATAAGCATCAAGAGACTTATCTGACAAGTGAAGATCCTTGATGGCTAAGGTGACTTCAATTGGAACGTATCGCATCTGTGATGCATAGGTACAGACTCCAGCAATAGCCTGTACCACTTTATTCACAGTATCGACTTTCCTATCATTACCAAGTTGCCAGTTCCGGAAGTCAAGCACAAGTTGCTCTGTAATCTCACCAAGATAGAGAAGTTCATTGTTCACGCCGTGACTGCCACGTTTCTCTTGCTTAAGGAATTTGGCGAACTGGTTGATGTAACTGATACCGTTCTCCCTGGAACTCACTCCTATCTTACCAGAGTTATACCGGGCGATGAAACGTTGCTTGGCGAACTCGATGAAGTCTATACCGTTATCAGCACGTAAAGCTTTGTCATCACCAGAGACAAATGTCTCAATGGTATCGCCATCGATCTCACCGTGCAGTTTGATATAGTCCATTATCTTGGAGTCGATGTCGTGCATCAATTCTTTCAAATAGGCATTACGTTCTTTATAGTTTGGACCGTATGAGGGGCGGAACTCACCGGCTCCACCATTGGCATCTTGGTTCCAGTCCTTCTGGGCAGTGAAAAGATCTACAGACTTACGAATCTGCTTTCCTTTCCAGAAATAGTATAGATAGACAGCATATACCTGTCCGTCTTTAGTGTCGTG
>OCTW013374134.1_pt1 | contig 17463 bp, 10 predicted proteins | sample 1539671 | NCBI WGS metagenome assembly OCTW01 (sample SAMN02144230, study PRJEB22623) | gut metagenome | biome: sheep rumen | host: Ovis aries | place: New Zealand
TGACGCATATAGAAGAGAGCCGCATCGTTGAGTTGGCCTACAGTAGATCCATGGGCACACTTCACGTCGTCGGCATAGATCTCCAGCATGGGCTGGGTGTACATCCTGGCCTCCTTGGTGGCCGTCAGGTTCTGGTTAGTCATCTGCGACGAGGTCTTCTGAGCGCCGTGCTCCACCAGCACCCGCCCGGCAAAGGCACCTGTCGACTTATCATCGAGCACGTACTTATAAAGCTCGTTTGAGGTACAGTGGGGTGCCTTGTGCATAATGAGGGTATTGTTGTCTACATGCTGTTCCTTGTCGGCAATCACGCAGCCATAGCATCCACACTCAGCTCCCTCACCACTGAAAGTGAGGTCGAGTTTGTTACGGGTGACACCATTGTGGAGGGTAATCACGTTGTGGTTCACTCGGCTGTTCCGTTGCTGGTCGATATAGACATTACTCACGCGAACATTTTTATAATGAGTCTCCTCTAGACAGTAGAGGTCGAGCGAAGCATTCTCTCCAACATAGGCCTCGATGACCTGCGTGGCGAGGAAGTTCTTATCATCGGCAGCATGGTCACAGAAGAGCATCTTCAGTTCTGCGCCCTCCTCGAGGATAATGAGCACACGACGGTTTACCATCAGATCGGGCACCTGACGCTGGGCGTTACTGGGCGTAGCCTTCAATATGTTAATCACCTGAACAGCTTTATCTACCTTTACATTTCGAGGGACGTAAACCAGTAGGCCGTCCTGAGCCAACATTGTGTTCAGCGCTGTCACAGCATCCTCGCTGGACTTAGCCAGACGGGCATAGTATTTCTCGAGGAGATCTGGATGGTTGCACATGCTGTCGATGATGACTCCTTCTTTCGGAGATGCGGGGGTTCTGGGGTACGGGGGTACAAGATGGCTTCCTGCACTTGAGCTATCCTCGCTCCCATGCTCCCACATACCTTCATGCCCCCGGTAAAACATATCGTTCACCACGAAGTAGAGGCTCGTGCTCAAGTTAGGCACATCGCAACGGAAGGCCTCGTAGGGATCAACAGGAATCTCCAGACGACTGAGGTTCACCCCATAATCAGGTGCAAAGAGCTTCTGCACATCCGTATACTTATACCGTTCCACCTTACGTGATGGGAATCCTTGTGCCTTGAAGGCCTCAAAGGCATCGTCCCTCACGGCATTCATTGCCTCCGGCGCATGATCAAAGATCGTCTGCCGAGCCTGCTCGTATAGATCTATGTATTGTCGTTCGCTCATTTCGTTATTATTCCTCTCCTATCTCTTCCTTGATCCAGTCATAGCCATGCTCCTGAATCTCCTTGGCAAGCTCAGGACCACCGGTCTTCACGATACGACCTTTGTAAAGCACATGCACATACTGCGGACGGATCATCTCCAGCAGACGGTCATAGTGAGTGATCACGATACAGGAGGACTCGGGTGTCTGAAGCTTATTCACACCTTCAGCTACGATACGCATGGCATCCACATCGAGGCCGGAGTCAGTCTCGTCGAGAATGCTTAGCTTCGGCTCGAGCATCGCCATCTGGAAGATCTCGTTACGTTTCTTCTCGCCACCGCTGAAACCCTCGTTAACGCTTCGGTTAGCCAGTTTCGAGTCAAGTTCTACGATCTTACGCTTCTCACGCATCAGCTTCAGGAACTCCGCGGCATTCAGCGGCTCCAGCCCCTGATACTTGCGCTTTTCGTTGATGGCCGCCTTCATAAAGTTCGTCATCGACACGCCAGGAATCTCAACGGGATACTGGAACGAGAGGAAGAGACCTTCGTGGGCCCTGTCCTCAGGCTTCATCTCCAGCAGGTTCTTACCATTGAAATACGCCTCGCCCTCCGTCACCTCGTAGAGCGGATTGCCCACGAGTACGGCACTCAGCGTCGACTTGCCTGAGCCGTTCGGACCCATGATGGCATGCGTCTCACCATCGTTGATTACAAGGTTGATACCCCTCAATATCTCTTTCTCACCAATCCTGGCGTGTAAGTTCTTTACCTCTAACATCTGAAAATAACACTTTTATGGGCTGCAAAGTTAGCGACTTTTCCTGAGATTGCCAAATGTTTACGAGTCTTTTCTATTCCCCGAATCTAGCAAGCGTGAAAAAACTATAATAGTTCTGTGCATTCTGCTATTTATTAATTATTCATTCGTATATTTGCAAAAAGATAAAACGTTTTAAGCATGACGAATAAAAGACTTAACTCCCTGTGTGCCTCCTGCTCCTCGTGAGCGTTGGCATCCAAGCCCAAACATTCAGGCTCAACAATGACGGCTACTTCAACGCTGGTGGTAGCGATGTGATGGCCTTCAGTGACTTTTACCCCGAAGGGCACCAAGGTGGCGTGTGCATCATCATCAACGGCCAGCGTATCGCCACCAACGGAGACATACGCTTAGAAGCCACTCCTGGACAATGGCAGCCAGTACCGAAGCAGCTCAGCCGCAACGTGGAGGAAGGACGCATCGTAACAACCCTCTGCTATCCCGACTCTTCGCGCCACCTGACGGGGTTCAATCCAATGGTTTACCCCGACTGGAACGTCAACTACACCGTCACCGTGGAGCCACAAGGCGAGGGTATCCTCGTGACTGTTGACCTGGACAAGCCTGTGCCCGACTTCCTAATAGGCAAGGTTGGCTTCAATCTGGAGTTCTTCCCAGGCCTGCTATTCGGGAAACCGTGGATCATGGATCGTCAGACAGGCATCTATCCCCAACAACCAAATGCACCACTGCTCACACTGCCTACCAACCGCGGCCATGACGGCAATTACTTTGCAGGACGCGGACAGCAGGCCGATCTCAGCCAGCTTGACGGTGAGGGGTATAGCCCGCTACGTGCTGATGACATCATCGCCGAGCCATACGCCATAGGCCACAGGTTCACCTCCCGCCCTGACGATGCCTCACAGCAACTGACGGTGGAGTCGCTCACAGAGCCGCTGAAACTTTATGACGGGCGCATGAACCACAACAACGGCTGGTTTGTATTAAGGAGTGAGATAGCCCGTGGAGCAACGAAGGGAGCCGTACGCTGGATGATCACACCTGCTGTTGACGAACAATGGCAACATCCCGCCATCATCCAGACCTCACAGATAGGATACCTGCCACGACAGCCGAAGCACATCGTCATCGAAACAGACCTCAGGGATGAGCATGTCAACGAGGTCCAATTGGTTCGTATCAGCGATAAAGGGGAAACCCTCGTCCGCACATCGGAACCGTCAGTATGGGGCCGATTCCTGCGCTATCGTTACCTGACTGCCGATTTCTCCGATATTACCGAACCGGGCCTGTATCAGGTTCGCTACGGCACATCGAGATCGAGCACCTTCCGTATTGCCGACGACGTCTATGAAAGGGGTGTATGGCAGCCCGTGATAGAATACTTCCTACCCATACAGATGTGCCATATACGAGTGTCTGAGAAGTATCGTATCTGGCACGATGCCTGCCACCTTGACGACGCGCTGATGGCCCGCGTGGGCAATCATATCGATGGCTACGACCAGCGCCCAGGACTGTCTAAATTCCAAGAGGGAGAACGCGTATCTGGCGTGAACATCGGTGGCTGGCACGATGCCGGAGACTTTGACCTGCGGGTGGAGTCGCAAGCCGGAGAGGCATATATCCTGGCCCTGGCCTATGAGCAGTTCAAGCCCGCTATTGACGTAACTGCCATTGACCATAACCGCCACCGCGTGGAGATTCATGAGGCCGATGGCAAGAACGACATCCTACAGCAGGTTGAAAACGGTGCGCTGACCGTTGTCCGTGGCTACCAAGCCCTCGGGCGACTCTATCGCGGCATCATCGCCAACTCTCTGCGTCAGTATGCGCTCCTTGGCGATGCTGCGGCAATGACTGACGGCATTGCCGGTAACAGCGACGACCGCTGGATCTTCACGGAAGACAATCCACAACGTGCGCTCTCTACAGCAGCCCAACTGGCAGCGGCAGCGCGTGTACTGCGGGGTTTCAACGATGCGCTCAGTAAGGAATGCCAAGATATCGCCTCAGATATCTATCAGCAGTACCAAGGAGAAAAGCTGCATGCCGCTGTAGAACTCTACCTGACAACAGGTGAGCAGCCTTACCTTGACTTTATCATCAGCCAGAAGGATTATATCGTAAGGAATATCGGCCGTACCGGGTGGTATACGGCTCGCATTGCCAAACTGTTAGAGCAGCAGAAGGGCAAACAGTCACGGCAATTTGTCGCAGCATACCGCCAGGCACTTGCCGCCCATCGCACAGTTCTCCACAAGCAAGCCGCCGAGACGCCCTATGGCGTACCCTACCGTCCCAGCATCTGGGGAGCAGGGTGGGACATCCAGCGCTTTGGTTTCGAATACTACTTCCTGACCTCGGCCTATCCGGAGATCTTCCCTGCAGAAACCATCTACCACGCCCTGGACTTCGTCCTCGGCTGCCATCCCGGCAGCAACACCGCCTCTTTTGCTTCGGGCGTGGGAGCCAAGTCGTCTACCGTTGCCTATGGCCTGAACCGTGCTGACTGGTCATATATTCCTGGCGGCGTAGTGAGTGGCACAGCACTTATCCGTCCCGACTTCCCCGAGTTGCTGGAGTTTCCCTTCCTCTGGCAACAGACAGAATACGTTCTCGGTGGTGGTTCCTCACACTACATGTTCCTCGTATTGGCAACGAGGGCACTGGCTGGATAACAGCAGTGCCCTCGTCTACCAAATGTGTATCTCTCTGATAATTTGATTTTAGCCGACCGTTCCCTCCAACGATACGCTGAGTAACTTCTGAGCCTCGACGGCAAACTCCATCGGGAGTTTCTGCAAGACTTCCTTGGCATAGCCGTTGACGATCAAGCCTACGGCCTGCTCGGTAGGGATGCCCCGCTGGTTACAATAGAAGAGTTGGTCTTCGCTGATCTTCGATGTGGTTGCTTCGTGCTCGAAGATGGCCGTATCGTTGTGTACATCCATATAGGGGAAGGTATGGGCACCACAGTCGCTGCCAAGTAGCAGTGAGTCGCACGAAGAGTAGTTGCGGGCATTGTCTGCAGTAGCAGCTGCGCGCACCAGGCCGCGATAGGAGTTCTGGGAGTGGCCTGCGGAGATGCCCTTTGAGATGATAGTCGACTTGGTGTTCTTGCCGATGTGGATCATCTTGGTGCCCGTGTCGGCCTCCTGATAGTTGTTCGTCACGGCAACGCTATAGAACTCTGCCTGCGAGTTATCCCCTCTCAAGATACATGAAGGATATTTCCACGTGATGGCGCTGCCCGTCTCCACCTGCGTCCACGAGAGTTTGGAATCAGCGCCGCGCAGATCGCCGCGCTTCGTCACGAGATTCAGTACGCCACCCTTGCCGTTCTCATCACCGGGATACCAGTTCTGCACAGTAGAGTATTTCACCTCCGCACGATCCTTGACGATAATCTCCACGATGGCCGCATGCAGCTGGTTCTCGTCACGCATCGGTGCCGTGCAGCCTTCGAGATAAGAAACGTATGCATCGTCGTCGGCAATGATCAGGGTACGCTCGAACTGTCCCGTATTCCTGGCATTGATACGGAAATAGCTGCTCAGTTCCATCGGACAACGGACACCCTTAGGGATATACACGAAGGAGCCGTCGGAAAATACGGCAGAGTTGAGTGCCGCGAAGAAGTTGTCACGATAGGGTACGACGGAGCCGAGATACTCTCGCACCAAGTCTGGGTGCTCCTTGATGGCATCGCCGATGGAGCAGAAGATGACACCCTTCTCGCGGAGTTTCTCCTTGAAGGTGGTCTTCACCGAGACGGAATCCATGATGGCATCCACAGCAGTATTGCCACTCAGGGCCAGACGCTCCTCAAGAGGAATACCGAGTTTGTCGAAGGTCTTCATCAGCTCTGGATCGATGTCGGTATTCTCCTTCCTCTTTCCTCCTTCTTCCTTCCTCGAAAGCGGATCGGCATAGTAGGAGATGGCCTGATAGTCGATGGGGGGAACATGCACATGGCCCCATTTGGGCTCCGTCTGCTCCTTCCAGTAGCGGAAGGCCTTCAGGCGGAAGTCGAGCATCCACTCTGGCTCTCCCTTCTTCTGGGAGATAAGGCGGACGATATCCTCGTTAAGGCCGACCGGAATAATCTCCGTATGTACATCGGTGGTAAAGCCGAACTCGTACTTCTGCTCGGCTACCTGACGGACAAACTCGTTTTTTGTTTCAGACATAAGAACCTGTCTTTATTAGACATAAGAACATAAGAACATATTATACCGGCTCCTTTTTATATTTAATGGCCAGCATGGTAAGATCGTCGCTCTGCTCGGCCTCGTCTACGAAACGGTGTACGGCCTCGGTCATCCTGTCGACAAGCGTCGTGGGCTGTACCTGATTCTCTGCCAGGCATGCTTCTGCCAGGCGGATGATACGGCTGTCGCCGAACTGAGCATGATTAACATCCTCTGCCTCGTTGAGGCCGTCGGTATAGAGGAAAATCGTGTCCTGCGGCTGAAGCTGCATCTCCTGGCAGGTGTAGACCCAGTCGGGCATGGCGCCTATAGGAAGATTCGGGTCGCAGGGCAGCTGGCTGATGCTGGTGCCGATGAGCAGCGGCGAGTCGTGGCCGGCATTGCAGTAGCTGAGATGGCCGGTCTGAAGGTCGAGCACGCCGAGGAAGAGCGTGACAAACATGTTCGTGTCGTTACCCTCGGCCATCGTGTCGTTGAGTGCCCTTACTATCTGGTCTGGCTCCCACAGATGGGAGGAGATGTTGCGGAACAGCGAGCGCGTCATAGCCATCACCAACGAGGCTGGCACACCTTTGCCGGATACATCGCCGATACAGAAGAACAGCTTCTCGTTGCGGATGTGGAAGTCGAACAGGTCGCCACCGACATCCTTGGCGGGAGTCAGAGTGCCGTAGATGTCAATGTCGTCGCGTTCAGGATAGGGAGGGAAGGTCTTCGGCAGCATCGACATCTGGATATCGTGGGCCACCTTCAGCTCCTTTTCTATGGCCGCCTTTGAGGCTGTCGTCGTCTTCAGTTCATCGATATATCGCCTCAGCGAGTGTTGCATCCCCTCAAACGAGTCGCGCAATAGCCGTACTTCATCGTTGTGCTTGATATAGGGCAAAGCGGCATTGAAGTTGCCTGCCGCCACTTCATCGGCAGAGGCTGCCAACTGCTTCAGCGGCTTTGTGGCTCGCTTGATGACAAAGCGGCCTACAAAGCGTGTTACCAGCAAGGCAATGGCAATCAATATGACCATGATGACACCGCTGCCGATGCCTAACGTATCGACCATGATGACCGGCACAACCGAGGCAATGCTCCAGGTGGTGTTTGCTACAGGCTCATAAAACATATAGACAGGCCACATGTTGTTGTCGAAGGACTTGAACGACTTGATGAGAATGCCGTTCTTATCGCTATAGGCTCCCGTCTTGCCTGCAATCATCAGGTGCCCGACGTGGTCGTCGATGGTGTCGGTAGTGGTCTTGGCCAGATCGAAATAATTCTTCTTGATGATATAGTCCTTCTCGTGATGGGCAATGAACGTGCCGTTGTCATCAATGATGAACTTCTCTGTCACACCACGCCAGTCGATGTTAATAAGGTTGCCGTCGCTGTAGTCCCCATCAGGTTTCCTGCTGACTTTTACGCGAACGGAATCTTTTTCAGACTGTAGGTTGCTGAAGAGCCGTTCACGGATGCTGTTCAGCGACAGGTCTGCTCCAAGGATGGCGACCGTCTCTCCCTGTTTATTATGAATAGGTATCATATACGACACCAGGGGAGAGATGGAGTCGGAAGCATCGAAGAAGGGCTTCGACCAGTAACTGCTGTCGGCCTTCAAGGCCTCGGTGAACCATTCGTCTTTCAGATAGTCATGGCTGGCATCGCCGATGATGCGCTTCTCAATCTTCCCGTCTTCATTTCTGACTGCGTAGGGGCAGAACCAGCGGCCTTTCTGCGGATAGTAGTTTTCCACAAAACTGATGCCGCAACTGCGGATGGTAGGGTTCAGAGCGATGACCTCACTCATAATCTCCGCCAGCTTGTCAGGATGGGCGAGGTTCTCTTCTATCTCGCTTACACGATTACTCGTAGCTGTAGAGACATCGGAGAGCATCCGCTCCACCTTAGCGTTGACAGTACTCAAAGAGCCTTTGTGATTGCTCGCTTCCTCCATTAACACAAAGTTCTTGGAGAGAATGAATATCCAATACGCGGCAAGACCCATCACGATGAGCTGCGTGAGGGCAATCCACCGTGTCAGACGTTTGGAAAAGGAGCGAATCTTCGGCTTCTTGCTCATGTTACAGTTTCTGCTCTACCTCAATCTCAGTGAAGGTCTCGATGATGTCACCAACCAGTATGTCGTTGAAGTTCACCAGCGAGATACCACACTCAAGACCTGTTGCCACCTCCTTGGCATCGTCCTTGTAGCGTTTCAGGGCATCGATAGGAGCAGTGTGGATCACGATACCGTCGCGGATAACGCGAGCCTTGTCTTTGTTGTGTACCTTTCCATCGATGACAAGACCGCCGGCCACGGTACCCACCTTCGAGATCTTGAACACCTGCTTCACCTCGATCTCGCCGGAGATGACCTCCTTCTTCACCTTGTCGAGCATACCCTGCATCGTAGACTTCACCTCATCGATGGCGTCGTAGATGATAGAGTAGGTGTTGATCTCTACACCTTCGCGCTCAGCCAGTTTGCGGGCATCGGCAGAAGGACGTACCTGGAAGCCTACGATGATGGCATCGGAAGCCGAAGCCAGCATGACATCGTTCTCCGAGATCTGACCCACAGCCTTCGAGATGACATTCACCTGCACCTTCTCTGTAGAGAGCTTGATGAACGAATCGGAGAGTGCCTCGATAGAACCGTCGGTATCACCCTTTACGATGATATTCAGTTCGTGGAACTCACCGAGTGCGATGCGGTGCGAGATATCGTCGAGACCCAAGGTCTTCGTTGTACGTAAGCTCTGCTCACGCTGCAGCTGGGTACGCTTGTTGGTAATCTCGCGGGCCTCCTGCTCGGTTTCCATGATGTGGAAAGAGTCGCCGGCAGTAGGAGCGCCGTTGAGTCCGAGGATGATAGCAGGTTCTGCAGGACCAGCCTGTTCGATGCGCTGGTTACGCTCGTTGAACATGGCCTTGATGCGTCCGTAGCTTGTTCCAGCCACCACGATGTCACCAACCTTCAAGGTACCGTTCGACACCAATACCGTAGACACATAGCCGCGGCCTTTGTCGAGGCTCGACTCGATGATGCTGCCCGTAGCCTTACGGTTAGGATTGGCCTTCAGATCGAGCATCTCGGCCTCCAGCAGCACTTTCTCCAGCAGCTCGTCGACGCCAATACCTTTCTTGGCTGAGATCTCCTGACACTGGTACTTACCACCCCACTCTTCCACAAGCAGGTTCATGTTGGCCAGGTCTTCACGTATCTTGTCGGGGTTGGCACCCGGCTTATCAATCTTGTTGATGGCAAACACCATCGGCACGTTGGCAGCCTGTGCGTGGGCGATGGCCTCCTTGGTGGTAGGCATCACCGAGTCGTCGGCAGCGATAATGATGATGGCGATATCGGTCACCTGGGCACCACGGGCACGCATAGCCGTGAAGGCTTCGTGACCTGGGGTGTCGAGGAAGGTGATCTGACGGCCGTCCTTCAGCTTCACGTTGTAGGCACCGATGTGCTGCGTGATACCACCGGCCTCACCGGCTATCACGTTGGTGTTGCGAATAAAGTCGAGCAACGAAGTCTTACCATGGTCTACGTGTCCCATCACCGTCACGATCGGGGCGCGGTTTACGAGATCGTTCTCATCGTCTTCCTCCTCGGTGATAGCGTTCTGCACCTCTGCACTGACGTATTCGGTGGTGAAGCCGAACTCCTCGGCAACGATATTGATCGTCTCGGCATCCAGGCGCTGGTTGATACTTACCATGATACCGATGCTCATGCAGGTACCGATGACCTGGTTGACACCCACGTTCATCATCGTGGCCAGCTCAGACACCGTCACAAACTCCGTCAGCTTCAGCACCTTGCTCTGTGCTGCCTCGGCTGCCATCTCCTCGCTGAGGCGCTCCTGAACGGCATCACGCTTCTCGCGACGGTACTTGGCACCCTTCTTGTTCTGGTTTTTCGAAGTCAGACGTGCCAACGTCTCCTTCACCTGACGGGCCACGGCCTCATCGTCAACCTCGAGCGGCTTTGCCGGACGGTTCTTTTTCTTGTTCTTGCCGCCGCCCTGCTGGTTGCCGCCGTTATCCTGGAAGTTCTGGTTGCCACCCTTGTTCTTATTCTTCTTGTTATTCTGGTTCTGCGACTTTTCCTGATTGGCAGCAGCCTCGATATCCACGCGCTCCTTACCGCCACGGATACGTTCGCGCTTCTTCTTCTCTCCGCTACCGTGCTGCTGAGCCTGCTTCTCCTCGCGCTCCTTCTTACGTTCCTCCTTGGTCTTCTTCTTCGGGCGCGTACTCTGGTTCAGCGAGTCAAGGTCGATCTTGCCAACGACATTCAGGTTTGGCATGGCCTTCTGCTCCGTTTTCAGTTTATATATCTCCTGCTCTTTGACAACGGGCTCCTGAGGGGCAGCAGCTGCCACGGGTTCAGGTGCCGACACCGTTTCGGGCTTCGGCTCTTCCTTGGGTTCTACCTTTGGTTCTGGTTTCTGTTCAGACTTCGGCTCCGCTTTGGGGGCTGCTTCCGGCTCGGGCTTCGGCTCCTCCTTGGGTTCTGCCTTTGGTTCTGATTTCGGCTCGGGTTTAAGCTCGGGCTTCGGGCTTTCTTCGGGCTTCGGCTCGGGCTTCTCTTTTGGAGCAGGTTTTCCTACTTGGGTCAGATCAATCTTTCCCAGCGGAGTGAACGTCTGCCTGGGTTCTTCCTTTACCTTCGCGATGGGTTCTGGCTGGGTTTCCTTCTTGACCTTTTCCTTTTCTTTCTTCTTGGGGAACATCTTGTCTGCCAGGGTCTTCACGTCCTTATCGCCCTTGAATTCCCTGACCAGCGCTTCGTACTGCTCGTCGTTGATCTTGGTATTCATGTTGGCATCGTCCTTGATCTCACCCAGGCTCTTCTTGTTCTTCAGATAGTCGACAGCCGTCTGAAGACCGATGTTCAGTTCCGTTAATACTTTATTTAATCTGACTCCCATCTATTATTTATTTACGATTTACGGATTTACGAATTACGAATTACTCAAACTCCGATCGGAGCACCTCCAGCAGATGGTCAACGGTCTCTTCTTCGAGATCAGCCTTCTCGATGAGCATTTCTCTCGGTGCATTCAGCACAGCCTTGGCCGTATCAAGTCCGATGGCCTTGATGGCATCGATGACCCACTGGTCAATCTCGTCAGAGAACTCATCCAGATAGATATCCTCATCGGCTTCGCTCTCATTGACCACACGGAACACGTCGATGGTATACTCTGTAAGCATCGAAGCGAGCTTGATGTTCATACCTCCGCGGCCGATAGCGAGGCTCACCTCCTCGGGTTGCAGGTAGACTTCTGCCTTGCGGTTCTCCTGATCGAGCACGATGCTCGAGATCTTGGCAGGGCTCAGTGCGCGCTGGATGTAGAGCTGCACGTTCGACGAGTAGTTGATGACGTCGATATTCTCATTGCAGAGCTCTCGCACGATACCATGCACGCGGCTACCCTTCACACCTACGCAGGCGCCCACGGGATCGATGCGCTCATCGTAGCTCTCCACAGCCACCTTTGCACGCTCGCCTGGCATACGGGCAACCTTCTTGATGGTGATCAGGCCGTCGTTGATTTCGGGCACCTCGGCCTCAAGGAGGCGCTCAAGGAACACGGGTGAAGTGCGTGAGAGGATGATGCGAGGGTTGTTGTTCTCGTTCTGCACTTCCTTCACGATGGCACGGATGGTCTCTCCCTTATGGTAGTTGTCGGAGGGTATCTGCTCAGCCTTGGGCAGGTGGAGCTCGTTGCTCTCATCATCCATGAGCAGCACCTCGCGCTTCCATATCTGATAAACCTCGCCGCTGACCACCTGTCCGACCTTGTCCTTATACTTCTGATAGAGCGAGTCGTGCTCGAGCTCGAGGATCTTCGATGCCAGTGTCTGGCGGAGGTTCAAGATGGCGCGGCGGCCGAACTTCGTGAAGTCCACCTCCTCTGAGACCTCCTCGCCCACCTCGTAGTCGGGCTCAATCTTCTGTGCCTCGGTGAGCGCGATCTCCTTGTTCTCGTCCTGCACCTCTCCATCGGCCACCACCACACGGTTGCGGTGGATCTCGAAGTCGCCCTTGTCGGGGTTCACGATCACGTCAAAGTTCTCGTCAGAGCCATAGATCTTGGCAATGACATTACGGAAGCTCTCCTCAAGCACGCTCACGAGCGTGGTGCGGTCGATGTTCTTGTTCTCTTTAAAATCCTGAAAGGTCTCAATCATCGAGGGGCCTTTCGCGTCTTTCTTTGTTGCCATGTATATTCTTTTTTGTTTTTAATTATTCATTTGAATGTCAGCAGATACTTTGCATACTTCACGCCGTCCATGGCGAATGTCTTGTCTACCTCGGTCAGTACGGGGCGCTTCTTGCCTTCCAGCTTCTGCTTCTCCTGCACGGTGAGGGTGAATTCCGAGCCGTCGACCGACTTGAGCACCCCTTGCAGCTTCTTGCCCTCAAGGGTGAGCACCTCAATGTTGTGGCCGATATGGTTCATGTACTGCTGAGCCACCTTGAAAGGCTGCCCGAGGCCTGCACTGCCCACCTCGAGCTCGTAGTCGCCGAGGTCATCGCCCAGGCGCTCCTGAAGGAACCGGCTCAGGGCCGCACAGTCTTCTATCCACACGCCATCGGCATGATCGATCTCGATGACAATCCTGTCATCCGCACCAAGGTTGATGTCTACCAGGAAGTAGTCGTTGCCCTGCAACCACTCTTCCGTCAATGCTTGAATTGTTTCTTTATTAATCATCTATTACCTATTAATATCGAAAATGAGAGACCCTTTCGAGTCTCTCATTCCGCTGAACGGGTGCAAAGTTACGCATTTTCCCGTAATCCACCAAACAATTATTGATTTTTTTATGCTATCTGGCTGAATATTTCTGTTTTGGGCAGCTTCAGGGTGATGTCCTGGCGTGGTTTCTCCTTCAGCCGGATGGTTGCCGCGGCTGTCTTCGAGGGCTGCGGAGCGAGCACCTTGCGGTAGGCCTCGGGGTCCTTCAGCAGCCGGATGGCCTCCTTCAGCTGACTGTCGTAGCTAAGCCCTGCCTCGATGGCGCCTGCCTGATAGTAGTAGGCCGAGATGATGTCCGTCTCGAGTATCTGCCGTATCACCTGCTCGTGGCGGTCAAGGTCGAAGGCCACGTCGTGGTTCAGCTTCGCCTCGAGCGAGTCGAAGGCAGCCTTGGCGTCCTGGTAGTAGCCCTCGAACTTCGCCGTCTTCACCAGCTCGGCAAACTGCTTCTTGCTCACGGGGTCGTAGGTGAACCCGCTCTCCACGACGCGCTGCTTGAATGCCTGCCAGTCGGCGTCCGAGAGATGGAACTCGCTGGGGGGAGCAATCGTGGGGTGCTGGGCAATATAATCTACCACGTAGTCGAACATCACCTCCGTCGAGTCTTGCCCGGAGGCGGAGAGATAGAAGGCGATGTTGGGTATCGTGTCGCCCTTCATCTCCACGTCGGGCTTGATACCGCCGCCATCGCGCACCTCACGGCCGTTGCGGGTGTAGAACACCTTTGTCAGCGAGTCGGGGATATGCTCCCGATAGCCGCCATTCTTGTAGTTCACCGCCTGTATGCAGCGCCCGCTGGGGATGTAGTATTTCGAGGTGGTCACCTTCATGTTCGTGTTATAGGGCAAGTCGATGGGTATCTGCACAAGTCCTTTTCCGTACGTGCGCGTACCTAAGATAATACCTCTGTCAAGATCCTGAATCGCGCCGCTGGTGATCTCGCTGGCCGAGGCGGTCTCTCCGTTGACGAGCACCACCAGGGGCATCACGGTGTCGAGCGGCTCTACGCGCGTATCATATTTCTTCGTGGCCTGTGGTATCTTGCCTCGGTTCTCCACCACGGTGATGCCCTTTGGCAAGAAGAGGTTCAGTATGTCTGCCGCCTCCTGCTCCGAGCCGCCGCCGTTGCTTCTGAGATCAAGCACGAGCGAGGTGGCGCCCTGCTTCTTCAGCTCGATGAGCGCGCGCCTCACATCCTTCGAGCAGCCTTCGGTAAACGAGTTGAGGTTGATGTATCCCACGTTCTCGTCCCTGATGCCATAGTATGGCAGCTCGGGCAGCTTGATGTTGCGCCGGGTGATCTTAAACTTCATCAGCTTGCCCGTAGAGGGCCGCATCACCTTCAGCAGGAAGCTGGTGCCAGGCTCGCCGCGCAGATGCTCACTCACGTAGTTCACGGCCTTGTCGGTCATCATCGAGTCGTCGATGCTCAGTATCACGTCGCCCTTTTTCAGGCCCACCTCGGCGGCCGGCATACCCTCGTAGGGCTCGTCTACCACCACGCGGTCGATCTTCTGGTGCTTGCGGATGAGGGCTCCGATGCCGGCATACTTGCCCGTGAGCATCATCCGCAGGTTCTTGGTTTCGTCTTCGGCATAGTACTCCGTGTAGGGGTCGAGCCCTCTGAGCATGGCCGTGATGCCGCGCCCGATGGTCTCCTTGGGGCTGATCGTGTCTACGTAGAGCAGCTCCAGGTTCTTGTAGAGCTGGTTGAAGATGTCAAGGTGCTTGGCCACCTCGAAATTATGGTCCCTACCCTTTTGCGCCTGAACGGAGAGTGCCATCCCCGACAGCAGCAGGCACAGTGCGATGTATCTCTTCATCTTATTCATTCTTTTAATGTGTTACGTCAAATCAGATTTGACGCTGCAAAATTACACGATTCTTGCAAGAAAACACCCTTTTTCGCTGCTTTTTTACAAAAAATATAAGTTTTAATGCATTTTTTTGCCTAAAAGTTTGGTGGAATGAAAAAATCGTCGTACTTTTGCACCCGCTTAACAGCACAAAGGTGTTACACACCAGAGCAATCTGCTTCAGTAGCTCAGTTGGTTAGAGCACCTGACTGTTAATCAGGGGGTCGTTGGTTCAAGCCCATCCTGAAGCGCAAAAGAGTGAGCCTTAGAGCTGATTAAGCAAGGAGTTAGACAAAATCTAACTCCTTTTTTCATGCCCTCTGGCTTATTCAGAGCAAGCGGGCGGCCGAGACTTCTCACTCTTTCACTACAGGCATGCCAGCTCCTCGCCACGCAATGATGCCACCCTTCAGGTTAACACACTTGTAGCCGCCATCAGCAAGCCTCCCTGCGGCATTGGCAGAGCGGCGACCGCTGCGGCAATATACAGCAATGGTCTTGTCTGCAGGCAGTGCCGCCTGTGCCTTCTCCATGAAATCGCGCTGCCCCTGATCTATCAGGATAGCCCCCTGGATATGCCCTTCTGCATATTCAGCAGCCGTCCTGACGTCAAGCACCACCACGCTGCTATCAGCAATCAGCGCCGCAAACCCTTGCACATCCATGTTCTCGTAATTCTGCTGACCGCAGGCCGTCGTCAAGCCAAGCGTGGCCAGCAAACAAGTCAATAACTTCTTCATATCAGAATCTCTTCGTTTTTTATGTAACCGTTTTCCATCCATTATCGCCGTGACAGATCATCTGCCGGGCCATGCTTACCAACCTGGAGGCAGCACGATATTCTCCACGCCGTGCGCCTCTGCAAACAGCGGCGAGATTTCATCGTCGGTGAAGCCCGCGATGCCGCAGCCGATGCGGGTGACGAGAAACGTCAGTTCGGGGTGCTGCTTGGCGAACTGGATGAACTCATCGACATACGGACGGATGGTTTCCACGCCGCCCTGCATCGTGGGGATGGCGTAGCTCTGCCCCTGCAGGCCCACGCCCTGACCCATGATGGCCCCAAACTTGCGGTAGGCGATGTAAGCCGCGCCGCCGCCGTGCATTCCCTTCAAGTTGCTGCCGAAGACGAAGATCTCGTTCGGCTCCAGCGATGTGATACGCTCTGGTGTTGTTCTCTTCTGCTCCATAATATCTGGTATTGAAAAATCCATCTCCTCGCAAGCCATCGTGTCCGACATGGGTGCCGACTCGGAAGCCACAGAAGCCATCCTCGCCCCAGCCATCGAGGCCTCGCGGCTGAGGACTGCCCTCATTCCCGAGCCTTGCTCGCCTACCCGTAGCCTTTCGTCCATCACCTCCGGCATGTCCAAGTCCATGTCGAAATTCTTCTTGAAGTAAGGCACGATGATGTCCTCCTTCAGCCGCTTGTACTTCTGCGAGACGGCCGAGGGCGTCATGCCCAGCTCTGCCGCAATCTCCTTCCCCTTGAAGCCCCGCAACAGCAGCATGTTGATAATCATCCGCTCCTGACGGCTGAGCGGTGCATGGTCGCACACGTCCTCCACCATCCGGCTGAACTGCAGCCGCAGGTCGTCGCCCGGGTCGAACGACCGCAGATAGTCCTCGAACGTGATGCTGCCATACTCGCGGCGATACCACTTCAGCGCATCGAGCACCACGTAGCGGAACCCGCCTATGAGCCACGTCTTCAAGCTCACCTCGGGCGAGTGATCCTCCAGCGGCTTCCAGTCGTGCTCCATCAGGTAGAGGGCATACTGGTGAGCCAGCGACATGAAGTCCAGGTTCTCCTTCCCGCTCAGCTGATACCGCTGGTCGTAGATACGGTAGCCCGCCTGGCACCAGCCGTAGAAATACTCGCGGATGATGCCGGCATCGCCCCCGCGGAATCCGCTGATGATGGCCTCGTCTGACAGTGTCTGATAATACATACAAAAAGAATTTTGCTACAAAGTTACAAAAAAATCTCATTCGCGCTTAATTTTTCTCTAAATTCTTCTTTAAAGAAATAAAAAGACGTCTTAAACTTTGAGCGTTGAGCGTTGAGCTTTGAGCTTTGAGTATTCACCAATTAAAAAAATTACGATTATGAAAGATTCGATTAAGAGAGAGAAGAAAGAGTTTATCCGTTCTGTTGAGCGTGAGCAGGCTCGACCGAAGGCAAAATGCGTCCACAACCTGATTATCGTCGACGAGAGCGGCTCGATGTCCATCATCCGCAAGCAGGCCTTCACGGGCATGAACGAGACGCTGCAGACGGTGCGACAGATGCAGAAGAAGTTCCCCGACCAGTCGCAGCGCGTCACCCTGCTCACCTTCGACAGCGGCCACACCACCTGGCACTACGATGACACCGCCGCCCTGAAGACCCGCGACCTCAGCTGGCAGGCCTACAACCCCAGCGGCGGCACGCCCCTCTACGACGCCATCGGCAAGGGCATCTCGAAGGTGATGGCTCAGACGGACGACCGTGACCACGTGCTCGTAACCATCATCACCGACGGCGAGGAGAACAGCAGCGAGGAATGGACGCTGAAGATGGTTCGCACGATGATCGAGAAGCTGAAGAAGCAGGGC
>OCTW011613203.1_pt1 | contig 17462 bp, 13 predicted proteins | sample 1539671 | NCBI WGS metagenome assembly OCTW01 (sample SAMN02144230, study PRJEB22623) | gut metagenome | biome: sheep rumen | host: Ovis aries | place: New Zealand
GTTGATGCCCATCAGCTGGGCCGCGCCCTTGTCCTCGGAACAGGCCCGCATGGCACTGCCGGTCTTGGTCTTGTTGATGAAGAGGGTCAGACAGACCATGACGACGATGCAGGTCGCGATCGTGAGCAGGGTCAGATAGGCGATGGACAGGCCGCCGATGTTCAGGGTGCCGGTCGAGATGATGGCCGGGAACATCTTGGGCGAGGCGGACCAGAGGAGCTGGGCCCCGTTCTGCAGGAAGTAGCTGACGCCGATCGCGGTGATCAGGACGGACAGGCTGGAGGCCTGGCGCAGCGGCTTATAGGCCAGACGCTCGACGACCACGCCGAGCACCGTGCAACCCACGACCGCCACCAGGATTCCCGGGATCAGCGGCAGGCCGAATTTCGTCAGCGCAAAGAAGGCGATGTAGGCGCCGACCATGATGACGTCGCCGTGCGCGAAATTCAGCATCTTGGCAATGCCGTAGACCATGGTGTAGCCGAGCGCGATGATGGCGTACACGCTCCCCAGGCCCAGGCCGGTGACAAGGTTGGATAAAAATCTCATGACAGTTCTTATTTCCCCCGTTGATAGATTTGTAACGCAGCGTAACAGAGCAGAGGTGCTATTTGCCGGCATACAGATTTCACGCAGTGAAAAACAGTTGCGCTTCCTGTACGCTTTTTTAGCTGTTTCATGCAGAAGACTGCCCAGGACTGTCCGCAATGATTGCAGAGAAGTCCGGGGCGGCTGCCCGTTACAGTGTGAAATAGTGACACTGTACACGCAAAAAGACGTGTACAGACTCGATTAGAGACAATTATACCACGTATACCGCATCGGGAAAAACATAAATATAGAAGATACCGGGTGGATTTTAGGGCGAATCTGCCGGTATTCCCCATCGGTACAGTGTCCGGACGGGCGGTGTGACAGGAAAATGACGGGAAGGCAGCCCGAAAAGACGATGATCAGACAAACATGCAATTCATAAATGCGAATGAAAATGGAATGAATCTGAGAGAAATGGAATTCATAAATAAAAAAACATTTGTTGACGTGAAACGCATCTGGTGATAGCATAAATACATAGACATGAAGGAATATGTTTATTCCAAATATTCACAGATGTGTATATTTGGAATAAACACAGCTTTGGGAAAACTGCCCGGGAGGTTTTCCACGAAGCTGCAGGTCCTTCGTGGAAACAATGTGCACATGGAGCGGACCCCTGCAGGCAGACATCCGGCGGATGGGGTGTGTGAGGACAGCACATGCCGAAAGCAGCGGTTCAGGGACCTGTATCCGCAGCAACATTTTTTACACCAGCAGAACAGGGAGGACGGATATGAACAAAAGAGAAGAAGACAAAAATATAGCAGAGAAAAAGACGGGGGAGGGCTCCCTTGAGAGGAAAGAACCTTCGTATATGGATTCTGTGTATAAGGCAGAGGGCTGTCTCGGGGAGGCGGCTCCAAAGTACCTGACAGATGCAGAGGAAAACCGGAAATATACCATCGAGGACTACTATGCCTTCGACGATGACATCCGGCGCGAACTCATCGACGGGAAATTCTATGTGATGGAGGCGCCTTCCGTGAAGCACCAGGTGATACTCGGGGAGCTGTTTGTCCTCTTTCGGGAGTGCGCAGAGCTCCACAATCAAAAATGCAGGGTCCTGTTTTCCCCCTGTGATGTCCAGCTTGACCGGGATATGTACACAATGGTGCAACCGGATCTCTTCATCGTCTGTGACAGGGAGGAGGATCTGGACCGCTGTGTCCACGGCGCGCCGGACCTGGCGGTGGAGATCATGTCGCCGTCATCGCGGAGCAGAGACTCGGTGCTCAAGCTCAACAAATACATGCGCGCCGGCGTCCGGGAGTACTGGCTGGTGGACCCTCAGAACGAGACGGTCCTGGTCTATCTGCGGGACGAGAACGGGAACGGAGAGGGGAGATACCACACCTATTCATTTAAAGACCGGATCCCTGTCGCCATCTCTGAGGGCATGTACGAGGTGGATTTCTCTGTCGTGGCGCGGGCGATCGGAAGCTGAACAGCCCCGGTCTGTCCGGCCGGATCAGGCAGAGAAGGCGGGCATCAGGAAAAAACAGCTATGACGTCTGTACGCCGGCGGTATTCGGCTGACAGCAAACTGATACATTTCGGCGTTGACAGTACAGACAAATCGAGAAAGCAGGGGCATCAGGGAGGCGAAAAAAATGAAAGAGAAGATGAATGATCTTGAAAAGCTGTTTACAGAAGAAATGGAGGCGTACAGACGAAAAGGGCTTGTGGAGGAGTCGTCCGCGGCAGAGCAATACCTGCGAAATGCGGAGGCGGAGCGGGCCTCGAGGATGGACAGCAGGATCCCGACGGGCGGCGGCTACACGGAGGATGATTACTTCGCCCTTCCGGATGACCTGCGGGTCGAGCTGATCGACGGTGTCTTCTATGATATGGCTTCTCCGTCCAGACCGCATCAGAAAATCGGATTTGAGATAGGAAAACAGCTGGATGCCTGTATCGAAGAAAACGGGCTGGAGGGGCACTGCTTTATGTACGTTGCACCCTCCGATGTGGCATTGGGTGAGAAGAGGGATACCATCGTCCAGCCGGACGTCTATGTACACTGTGATCGGGAAAAGGAAGTCCAGGAAGGGCCGCTGCGCACGGTACCGGACTTTGTCGTCGAGGTTCTGTCGCCGTCCAACCCGGAACACGACCTGTGGAGAAAGCGGGAGCTGTACCGCAGGCACGGCGTCCGGGAGTACTGGATCGTCAATCCGGCCGGTGAGAAGGTATATGTCTTTCGCTTTGATTTGGAGAGAAAAGCCCGGGAGGATGTCTTTGGAGCCATAGCGGATGGAAATACTGCCGGGTTTGCAGACGACGCGGACAAAGATTTCAAAGACCGCGCAGGTGCCGGCACAGATGAAACAGATATTTCCTTCGAAAAGACCTGGACCTTTGATGACATCATTCCTGTCGGGGTATCGGACGGCAGATGCAGCGTGGATTTTCAGAGGATTCGAAGGAAGCTTGCCTTGAGCAGACGGGAGACCGGGATCTGATGAATTACCCGCCGCCTGCGCATACGCATAGAGGCGGGAGTCTTCTGCGGAGACAGGATAAAAACAGCAAATCAGAGCCGACAGAATGGCATAACAGAGGATAAAGGCTGGCACCATGAGCTGTTTGCGGTCCACGGGACATCGACGCCCTGTTGGATGAAATTGGGGAAAATAAAAAAACGCTCCGGACTTTTTGAAGAAGCCGGAGCGTTTTTTTATTCATGTATTTCGTGGATTCGAATCAGCCGTATGTCTTATGAGGCGGCGATGTATGCCGCAAGGCGAATTGCCTGGCAATGAGCACCTGTCGCGCCTGGTTATTACGGTCTGACTTATTCCGCTGCGGGAACGTAGATGCCGTTCTCGATGACCATAGCCTTGGGATCCTTGGTGACTTCGCCGTTCTCGTTCCAGGTCATGCCGGAGCCGGTCAGGCCGTCGAAGGTCATGGAGGTGAACTGCTCGACCATCTTGGCGCAGATGTCTTCGTTACTCATGTCGGCGGTGACGCCGGCTGCCTCACAGGCCTGAGCCAGCGCGTAGACACAGTCATAGGCGTCCGCTGCGAACTGGTTGGGCTCTTCGCCGTTGGCGCGGGCCTTGTAGTTCTCGACGAAGGTCTTGGTCTGCTCGTCCTCTGCGTTTGCGACGAAGGGAGTCAGCAGGTAGACGCCCTCAGCCAGGGAGGTGTCAAAACCTTCCACGCCCAGGATGCCGTCCATGCCGTCGACACCGAAGAAGGTGGGCTTGTAGCCCATGGTGTTGGCCTGGGTCAGGATCTGAGAAGCGGGGGTGTAGTAGATGGGCAGGAAGAGGAGATCAGCGCCTGCGGACTGCGCGTCAGCCAGCTGGACGTTGAAGTCGCTCTCTTCGCCCTTGAAGGTGCCTTCGTAGACGATCTCGAGGCCTTCAGTGGCGGCCTGTGCCTTGAAGGTGTCGAAAATGCCCTTGGAGTAGGGATCGTCGTTCTTGTAGATGACGGCGATCTTGGTGCCGAGGTCAGGGTGTGCCGCGATATAGGTCGCGCTGCCGGTACCCTGGTTGGGGTCGGAGAAGCACATCTGGAAGACGTTGCCGTAAGCGCCGGTCTGGCCTTCACCGTCGGCATATATGACGGAGGGGCTGGAGCCCGAAGGGGTGATCGCGAAGGTCTTGTCCTCCTGATAGAGGGGGGAGACTGCTGCGCCGGGCGCGGATGTGACGGTCGCCAGGGAGATCTGCATGCCGCCGTCCTTCAGGGTGCCGTATGCGGTCGCTGCTTCCTCGGCGTCGTGCTTGTCGTCTTCAAACTGCAGGGAGAACTGGATGCCGCCCTTGGCGTTGACTTCCTCGACTGCCATCTCGGCTGCGGTCTTGACGGCGTTGCCGTAGACTGCTGCGGGGCCGGTCAGAGGGCCGGAGCCGCCAATCTTGATGGCGCCGTCCGCTGCGGGAGCGCTGGAGCTGCCGGAGCCGCCCGAAGAGCTGCCGCCGCAGGCTGCCAGGGAAAGTGCCATGCAGGCAGTCAGACCGGCTGCCAGAGCTTTTTTCCAAAACTTTTTCATAACCTGTTACCTCCTGTTTAATATGGAAATTTTTTGATCGCCGCGGAATTCCGCAGGCTTCCTGCGCCGGAAAGTCGAAGTGTTGGAATTCCGGAAAGCCGTCGGCCGGAATATGCAGATCGCAAATCTGTGTGCTCATATATGCATCTGAAAACGGGATACCGTATAAGGAACCCGGTGCAGCACAGATGCGGGCACAGAGAAGTATACATATTCACAGGACTATATACATGAGAAACCTGTGCAAAGTTGGAATAATACATGTATACATGCATGTTCTGCGACGATTTAACGACATTATAATGCTATTTTTTCTCCATAGCAACTGGAAAACACTGTGAAGTGGTAAAGCCTGTGCCGGTTTAAAGCTGTCCATATGGCCTGATGCTGCCTGATGCAGGGTATCATTATGGCGGTCAACCGGTGTTTTTCACTGTTAACAAAGACCATACTTATCATTCCCCCCCCCTTTAAAAATGTGTCTCGCTGAAGCGAGGCACATTTTTGTTTGGGCACAAAGTGAGTGCGATGACACAAACACAAGTGGGTGCGGCACAAAATCAGAGCAGGGCCAGCCGGGAAGCACCCGAAAAAGTGTGTGCCACCCTCTGAAAATGTGCATAAAGACGCAAACCATAAAGAAATATAAGCGTCCGCGCAGAAGGGATATCCCCTGTGCGGGCGCTTTTTTTGCGGCCGCGGAAGGCGGTTACCGCATCCGGAAGTCCTGCCGGGGCGTCTCTCGGACAGCACCCCCTATTCCCTGTGTTCTCTGCTGGAAAAAACTGTCCGTATGCGCTACAATTTTAACAGTGCTGAACCGGTAGTTTACTTCTTTTTTCGGCATGGTCGGGAAGATGAAGAACATCAGCGCATGCCTGCGGTCCGCACAGCATGTGCGTGGGAGAACATAATGGAAAGCAGAAGAAAAAACACGGCACTGATCGCGATCATAGGCCTCGTTGCAGTCATGGTGATATTGCTGCTGGGGACGCTCTGGACAGGACGGAGCGCGAGAAAGGATACGGAGGAGGCTGTCCGTGCGGTCAGCCTGCTCTATCTGGACGAGCTGGCGGGGCGCCGTGAACAGGTCGTGGCGGAGAACCTCAGGGACCGGATCAATGACATGCAGACGACCCTTGACCTGCTGACGGAGGATGACCTTGCCAGTCCGGAGAGCCTGCAGGACTACCAGACCAAGATGAAGCGTCTCTTCGGCCTGGAGCGCTATGCCTTCATCGGGGCCGACGGCACGGTCTACACTTCGACCGGGCCCAGGGCGGCGGGGGAGGACTACGCGATCGACCACACGGCGATCAGCGAGCCGCAGATCTATGTGCACAACCTCGACAAGGCGGACAAAAAGGTAGTCATCGCGGCGCCGGCGGGCAGCATTCCCTTCCGGGGCAGCACCCTGGAGGTGTGCTTCATAGAGATCGATATGAAGGAGATGCTGTCCGGTGTCTCCCTGCAGCCGGAGGGAAACGGTTCGACCTTCTGCAATATCTATACCAAGGACGGCATCGCCCTGAGCAATACCATCCTCGGCGGCCTGGCGGTGGAGGACAACCTGCTGGAGGCCATGTCGCAGGCCGAGTACGAAGACGGCTACAGCTTTGACCAGGTCCGGCAGGACTTTCAGGACGGCGTGTCCAGAGAGGTCTCCTTCACCTACAAGGGGATCCGCGAGACCCTGAGCTATATCCCGGTCGAGGGCACGGACTGGATGCTCACCTACCTGATCCGCGAGAGCGTGATCAGTCAGCAGATCAGCTCTATCTCGGAGGGGGCGGTCCGCAGGGGGATCCTGCAGTCCCTGCTGACCGTGCTCGTCATGCTCATCGTCTTTGCCTATGTCATTGAGCAGTACCGCAGGACGGCCCGTCTCCGGATCGAGAAAGAGACCTCGGACGCGGAGAACCGCGTCAAGCAGCAGGAGCTGGAGCGGCGTCTGGCCCTGCAGGAGAAGCTGCTCGAGGAGGAAAAACAGCGAGAACAGCAGGAACAGATGATCACGGCCCTGGCGTCGGACTACTGGAGCGTCTACTACCTGGAGCTGGACAAGGACGAAGGAATCTGCTACCAGGCCCATGCGGATATCGAGGACGGGTTCAAGGTCGGTGAGCGCTTCCGCTATCTGGAGTCCGTCACCGCCTACGCCAACCGTTACATCACAGACGCGTATCGTGAGGAATTTCTGCGCTTTATTCAGCCGGAAGCGATCCGGGAGGGACTGTCCCGCAGCCGCGTGATCTCCTATACCTATACGGTCCACCGCCACGGGCAGGACTCCTATGAGATGGTGCGCTTCGCGGGCGTCCATCACCCCGGCGAGATGGACGGAGATGTCATCAACAATGTGGGCGCCTGCTTCACCGACGTCGACGCGGAGACCCGCAGGAACCTGGAGCAGCAGCAGACCCTCAGCGACGCCCTGGGCGTGGCGGAGGAGGCCAACCGGGCCAAGACCGCCTTCCTGTCCAACATGAGCCATGAGATCCGGACGCCCATGAACGCCATCATCGGTCTGGACAACATCGCCCTCAATGATCCGGATCTGCCCGACAGGACCCGGGATTACCTGGAGAAGATCGGCGCGTCGGCGGACCACCTGCTGAACCTGATCAATGACATCCTGGACATGTCCCGCATCGAATCCGGCCGCATGACCCTCCGGGACGAGGAATTCTCCTTCCGCAAGCTCCTGGAGACCGTCAATACCCTCTTCAGCGGCCAGTGCAGCGAGAAGGGACTGGACTATCAGTGCCACATCAAAACAGAGATCGACGATTATTACATCGGCGACACTATGAAACTGCGCCAGGTCCTGATCAATATCCTGAGCAATGCGGTGAAATTCACGCCGGAGGGCGGCCGGGTGGAGCTGTCCGTGGAGCGGACTGCGCACTATGACCGCCAGTCCACCCTGCGCTTTACCATCGCGGATACCGGTATCGGCATGAGTCCTGAATTCCTGCCCCGCATCTTTGATACCTTTGCCCAGGAGGACTCCTCCGCCACCAACAGATACGGCAGCTCCGGGCTCGGCCTGGCCATCACGAAGAGTATCGTGGAGATGATGAACGGCACGATCGAGGTCGAGAGCGAGAAGGGGAAGGGCTCTGTCTTTACCGTCACAGTGACCCTCATGGACGCCGACCGCAGGGAGGACGGCGAGGAGCCGGGCGAGATCCATCCGCAGGACATGTGCGTGCTGATCATCGATGACGACCCCGTCGCCTGCGAGCACGCGAAGCTGGTGCTGGGCAAGGCGGGAATCGACGCGGAGACCGCCGCCTCCGGCGGGGAGGCGGTCGAGCTGGTACGGCTCCGCCATGCGCGCCGCAAACCCTACAATCTGATTCTGGTGGACTGGCAGATGCCGGAGATGGACGGCGTCGAGACGACCCGCCGCATCCGCGAGATCGTGGGCAATGAGTCCGCCATCATTATACTGACCGCCTACCGCTGGGACGATGTCCTGGAGGAGGCCCTCGAGGCGGGTGTGGACAGCTTCCTGTCCAAGCCCCTGTTCGCGGCTGCCGTAATCGAGGAATTCCGGTCGGCCATGAACCGCAAGGGAGTCCGCGAGAAGCAGACGCAGACAAAAGCCGACCTCAACGGCAGGCACATCCTCCTGGCAGAGGACGTGCAGATCAACGCGGAGATCATGCAGATGGTCCTGCAGACCAGAGGCATGCAGGTCGATCTGGCCGTCAACGGCAGGATCGCCGTGGAAAAGGTGGCGGACCATCCCGCCGGCTACTACGACGCCATCCTGATGGACATGCGCATGCCGGAAATGGATGGACTCGAGGCGACCAGGCGGATCCGGGCCATGGACCGCGAGGACGCGAAGACCATCCCCATCATCGCCCTGACTGCCAATGCCTTTGACGAGGACGTCCAGCGCAGCATGCAGGCAGGCCTCAACGCCCACCTCTCCAAGCCTGTGCAGCCCGAGGTTCTCTACGAGACCCTCGAGAGCCTGATCCGGCCGTAGGGACCAGGGGGACGGTTCTCCGGCTCCTTTGGCACCAGGTGGACGGTTCTCCGGTCCCTTTTGCAGAGAAAAAACCTGGATACTCCTCAGCGGAAAGACTTTTCCGTGCGAAAGTAACATTGGCAAAACAAGTGCTCTGGTAGATTTAAGCAGTGACTGTTTCGGAGGAATTCGGAATGTTCGGAAAAAGATTTGCTCTCAACGATACGACACTCCCCATCGTGGAAGAGATCGGCAGACATATGCCGGGTGGATTCTTTATCTACCGGGCGGAGGGAGATGAGGACATTCTCTATGCCAATGAGGAAGTTCTGGAGATCTTTGGCTGTGATGACCTGGACCAGTTCAGGAATCTGACAGGCTATACCTTCCGGGGCATGGTGTACCCGGAGGACTACGACGCGATCCGTCAGTCGATCGAAGTCCAGATCGGTGAAAACAGCGAGGACAGCCGGGACTATGTGGAATACCGTATTGTCCGCCGGGACGGTGTGATCCGCTGGGTGGAGGACTACGGCCACTATACGGAGACCGAGGCCTACGGCGGGATCTACTACGTCTTTATCTCGGACATCACAGAGAAGCGCGAGCGGATGGAGTCCGATCTGGCGGTCCGTCAGGCAGTCATCGAGGCGCTCAGCGAATCCTACCACACGGTCTGGCTGATCAACGACGTGGAGACGGAGCATTTTTCCCTTTACCGCGGCGACGTCAAGGGAGAGACTACGCATGCGGCCCCGATCCGGGCCGCCCTGGGGCGCATGAAATATTCCCAGGCCAAGGAGTACTATATCCGTACCACCGTGGCCAAGGAGGACCAGCCCCGCCTGCAGGAGGATCTGAAGCTCCCGAATATTGTCCGCAGGCTCCGGGGAAAACCCCAGTTCAATATCAACTACCTCCGGGCCATGGAGGACGGCAGCGAGCGCTATTTCCGGATCGAGTTTGCCAGAGTCGACATGCCGGGCGGAAAAATGGGAATCGTCTGCGGTTTCAAGGATGTGGACGACGATATCCGTCAGGGACAGCGGGTGCAGCAGGCCCTGCGCGAGGCAAAGCTGGCCGAAGAGGAGAACCGGCTCCTGCGGGAGGAGGTTGAATCCGCGGCGAAGCTGGCGGAGATGATGGGGTCTGTGGCCTCCCTCCTGTCCAATATGCCGGCCATGAGCTTTTCCAAGGACGCGAAGACGGGGAAATACCTGGCCTGCAACCAGGCCTTCGCGGAGTATGCCGGCAGGGAGCGGCCGGAGGATGTCGTCGGCCTGACCGACCACGATATCTTTGACAGGGAGACAGCGGATCATTTTGTCGAAGACGATCAGAAGGCCCTGAACATGGACAGCGCCTATATCTTCTTTGAGGATGTGCCGGATGCCGCGGGAACAGTGATCCGCAACCTGCAGACGACCAAGATGAAATTTAACGACGCGGGCGGGCGGGAGTGCCTGCTGGGCATGTGCGTCGACGTGACGGAGATGACCCGCATCAAGGCGGCGGAGGCCCGACAGCAGGAGCTGGAGGAGAAGATCCGCCTGCAGGAGGAGCTGCTGGAGCAGCAGAGACAGGCAAACCAGCAGTCCGAGATGATCACGGCCATGGCGTCGGACTACCGCAGTGTCTACTACGTGACCCTGGATACGGACGAGGCGGTCTGCTACCGCCAGGACAAAACCTTTGAGGACGCGGTCGCGGTGGGAGAGCACTTCTCTTTTCATGACTTTTTCACCAATTATGGAGAAAAATATGTCGCAGAGCCTTACCGGAAAGACTTTCTGGAATTTATCGATCCGGACAACATCCGCAGGCGCCTGGCCAAAGAACTGATCATCACCTGCCGCTACCTGCGCGTGCACGACGGGGTGGAAATCTACGAGAAGCTCCGCATGGCCGGCGTCCGCCGGCCGGAGGACAGGGAGGACCACCAGGTCCACGCCATCGGTGTGGGCTTTACGGACATCGATCAGGAGATGCGCGAGTCCATGGCCAGAAACGAGGCGCTGAGTACCGCTCTGGAGGCGGCAGAGGCTGCCAACCGGGCCAAGACCGCCTTCCTCTCCAATATGAGCCATGAGATCCGGACGCCCATGAACGCCATTATCGGCCTGGACAATATCGCCCTGAACAATCCGGACCTCCCGGCAGAGACCCGCGAGCAGCTGGTCAAGATCGGTGATTCCGCCCAGCACCTGCTGGGGATCATCAACGACATCCTGGACATGTCCCGGATCGAATCCGGCCGGATGACCATCCACCACGAGGAGTTTTCCTTTGCGAAGGCCTTTGAGCAGGTCAACACCATTATCAGCGGCCAGTGCAGGGACAAGGGCCTGGTCTACGAGACGGTCGTCGGCAGAAATGTCAGGGACTATTACATCGGCGACGACATGAAGCTCCGCCAGGTGATGATCAATATCCTGGGGAACGCCGTGAAATTCACGCCCGAAGGCGGGAAGATCACCTTCCGTGTGGAGGAGACCGCGCGGTTTGACGGAAAGGCCACCCTGCGCTTCATCATCAGCGACACGGGCATCGGCATGAGCAAAGAATACCTGCCCAGGCTCTTTGATGCCTTCACCCAGGAGGACTCCTCCACCACCAGCAAATACGGCAGCACCGGACTGGGCATGCCGATCACAAAGAGCATCGTCGAGCTCATGAACGGCAATATTGACGTCGAGAGCGAAAAAGGAAAGGGGACGACCTTCACGGTCGTCGTGACCCTGGGCCAGGCCGACCGGCGGACAGGGGACGACAATGAACTGGTCCTGCACCCCCATGAGATGGCGGTCCTGGTGATCGATGACGACCAGGTCGCGTGCGAGCACGCGAAGCTGGTCCTGGGCCAGGTCGGCGTCAGCTGTGACACAGCCCGTTCAGGCGCGGAGGGAGTGGAGATGGTCCGGCTCCGCCACGCCCGCCAGGAGCCCTACAACCTGGTCCTGGTCGACTGGAAGATGCCGGAGATGGACGGCATCGAGACCACCAGGCGGATCCGCGAAATCGTGGGCCACGAATCCGCCATCATCATCCTGACCTCCTACAACTGGGACGACGTGGCGGACGAAGCCCTGCGCGCCGGCGTGGACACCTTTGTCCCCAAGCCCCTCTTCGCGGAGACGGTCATGGATGAATTCCGCGAGGCCTTCCGCAAAAAGAAGGGAGCCTCGGCTGCCGCGAAAACCGACCTCAAGGGCCGCAGGATCCTCCTGGCGGAGGACGTGGAGATCAACGCCGAGATCATGATCATGGTCCTGTCCATGCGCGAGATGGAGGTCGACCATGCCCGGAACGGCGAGATCGCGGTGCAGATGTTCCGCGACCACGATCCCGGATATTACGACGCCATCCTGATGGACATGCGCATGCCGGTCATGAACGGCCTCGAAGCCACCCGGGCCATCCGGGAGATGGACCGCGCGGACGCAGGTACCATCCCCATCATCGCCCTCACCGCCAACGCCTTCGACGAAGACGTCCAGCGCAGCATGCAGGCCGGCCTCAACGCCCACCTGTCCAAGCCCGTCGAACCCGACAACCTCTACCAGACCCTGGAAAATCTCATCCGCGACTGAAATCAAACGGCACCCCGCGAGGGGTGCCGCTCTTGTTTATGCCGGATCGGGAAGCGGCCGGCTGCCGAAGTATTGCCTTAACAAGCAAAGCTATGACATATAAAGCCGCGACATATAAAGCCGCAACATATAAACGTCATAATTAAAAACGCAGTAATAAAAGAAATTAAAAACAGAGAGCGGTGCTTATTCCGCGAAGGCTGTTGCGGCGGAATCCTCGTAATAGGTCTCCATTTCCTCCAGCGTCCGCGCATAGTTGTCGCGGATATGGTCACAGCAGCCTTTTTGATTTCTGCAGCACACGGTGTGTTTTCTTTTCACAGCATACGCTGTCATTAATTTTGCATCAGATGTATGCCTTTTCCTGTATCATACAGAGATGATGCATTTTTCACGGTACCAGGGAAGCAGCGAATCATGTGTGATGAAGGACATATTCTCTGCTTTGGCCTGAGCGATCAGCATCCTGTCAAAAGGATCATGGTGGGGCGGAGCACCTTTGGCTCTTGTGAGTGTCTCCAGCGCAAACACATGCCGGTCGCGCATCTCGACAGGCAGAAAACCGGCATCCTGGCAAAAACCGGCCAGGTCTTTCCCTGTGAATGACACGTTATCGGGATGTATGGCATGTTTGATCGATACTTCCCACACGGATATGGAGCTGTAATAGATGGCATTATCCGGATCCAGAATTAATTCCCTTGCCTTCTCAGGAAGGCGCGGGTCATCATTGAGCGCCCAGATTAAAATATGTGTGTCCAATAGAATATTCACAGCGTACCCTCAAACATTTCTACAATTTCATCGTTGTACTGATCCAGATTATCAGGGGATTTCAGTTTCCCTTTTGCCACACCGATTCTTTTTGAGACAGGGACATCGTTATACGATACAATTTTGGCGACAGGCTTCCCGTATCTGGCGATGATAATGCGCTCTTCCCTTCCTGTCTCGACCAGTCTTACCAGATTTGACAGATTGGTCTTGGCCTCCAGAATATTTACCTGCATATCTGCACCTCCATGAACCTGGTCTGATATGACTATGTTGGTCTTCTTGACTATATTATGCCAGAACAAATCCGAAAAACAAGTCATATCCATGTTATTACAATGATTAACGATAGAAACAGATATCAATCACGAAAACCTGATCCATGCATCAATTATTGAATATCACATAACCAGTATATGGGAATAACAAACGAATAACAATAAACAAAGAGAACGGAATGCCGTAAAGCCTTTTTTCGACCGAGGGACCAAGGGGACGGTTCTCCGGTCCCTGACCAACAGGAAAAAACGTGGGGAGGCGCAGCGATCGTATACTATTGACCACCTTCATGCTCTTTATGAAAAAAGCCAATTAGAATGTCCCCGTTGTCCGTGGTAGTCTTTAAGCAGGATATCAATAATGCGGGAGATATTACCTTCTGAAACAGGAACTGCAGGCACAGAAAAGCCTGCCCTCTCCGGCGGAAAAGAGCCCCGCGAACCGGGCTATGAAAGGGAAAAGGGCAAAGATGAAGAAAAGATCGAAAGCAAATTTTCTTGTAAAAAAACTGGGTGACAACTACGGCTGGGCGGTCTGCATCGCCTGCATGATCCAGCTCTTCTGCGCGAGCGGCCTGGGCACGACGGGCTTTTCCGTCTACCAGCCCTACCTGATCCGCCTGGGTGGCCTGACCAACACTCAGTCCTCGACCCTGATCATGATCCGCACCTTCGTCAGCCTCCTGGGGCTGGCCTTCGCCGGCAAGCTGATCGACCTCTTTGAGGCCAAGCGCGTGGTCGTGACAGGCATGATCTTGTGCGCCCTCAGCTTTGTGGCCTACGGCACTGTGCGCTCCTTCCCCGGCTACTGCGCCGCGGCGGCCCTCTGCGGCCTGGCTCACGGCCTGGCCGGCATGATCCCCGCTTCCGTCATCATCACCCGCTGGTTCAACCTGCACCGCGGTACGGCGCTGGGCATCTGCATGAGCGCGACAGGCCTCTCCGCCCTCGTGGCCTCCCCCATCATCACCGCCCTTGTCGAGAGCGTCGGCCTGCGGACCTCCTTCTACGCGGAGGCCGTCTTTATCCTCCTCATGGGGGCTGTCGTCTGGTTCCTGGCCTACAGCAATCCCGAGTGCATCGACGCCCGCCCCATCGGCAGCGCCCAGGTCCAGGCGGACAAGGTCTACGCCTCCCATCCCGCGGCGCCGGTCCTCTTTTTCCTGATGATCCTGGGGCTGGCCCTCTATGGTATCCCCGGCAACACCATGTACTCACACGTCTCCGTCCTCTATGCGGCGGAGGGCTACGCCCCCGGGGCTGTCTCCCTCATGGTCTCGCTCCTGGGCGGCACGATCGCGGCCGGCAAGCTCATCTACGGCGCCGTCGCGGACCGCATCGGCATGATCCGTGCCAGCTTCATCTTCTATACCATGGTCGCCGTGGGCGGTTTCCTCTGCTCCTTTGCCGGCAACGGCAGCATCCCCATGGCTGTCCTCGCGGTCTCCATCATGGGGATCGGCCTGGCTGTCAGCTCCGTCTCCATCTCCATGTACGCCTCCGGCGCTTCGACGGGCGCCACCTATGCGCAGACCGTCACCCGCTTCCAGCTGGCCTTTAACCTGGGCTCCCTCCTCTTCGGACGCGTCCCGGGCATGATCGCCGACCGCACCGGCAGCTACATTCCCGCCTTCCAGATCATGGCTGCCGCCGGCGTCGTCAGCGCCGCCCTTCTCCTCATCACCTACGCCAAGATCCTGCGCGACGACGCGGGCAGAACACAGAATGTCGAGGAAAAGAGGACCGCAGCCGCGTAAAGAAGATGTGAACCACGGGGACGTATCTCCTGGTACTTTTTTGCTTACCGAACCACGGGGACATATCTCCTGGTACTTTTTTCCTCACGAAGACAGGCCTTTCCGGTATAATCTGTGCCGGAAGGATCTGTCTTTTTTTGCAGGAAAAGATCGGAACGGTGGAATCGCACCGGGATATTTGTACCGGTGAGAACCGTCCACAGTGGCTCCCGTCCTTTGTTATTTTGCCGGGAAAGATTGTACCGGTGAGAACCGTCCCAAGTGGTTCTTCCAAGTGGTCATTCAGGTGGTTTCCCTCAAAGCGGAATGTTCGATGCTTACGCAGAACGGCGATGACTTCATAGGGCCGGAGAACCGCAGTCTCCGCCGTGCTGTCTGTTGCCCGGGCAGTCACAGCATTTTCTGCCTTCCCGTAATTGCTGATCAGGATCTTTCCGCCGGGCACTGCAAGGGGTGCGTCGGAAAGCATGCCCGCTGAACCGGGATCAGGTGCTGTGCCGCAACCCTGTTCCGTGCCCGCAGCCGCACCGCCGATCCGCTGGTCTGTGCCCCGCAGGTTGCAGAACACATACAGCTTTTGTCCGTCCAGCTCGCGGATGTAGGAGATGATGTTGTCATTGCCCGCATCGGTGAAGCGGATACTGCCGTCGGCGATGATCTCGTATTCCCTGCGCAGGGCGACGAGTTTTTTGTAGAAGGCATAGATGGAATCCGGGTCCTGTTTCTCCGCCTCCACATTGATATAGCTGTGGTTGGCGGGAATCCCCAGCCAGGGCTCCACAGTGGAGAAGCCGGCATACTGGCTGCCGTCCCACTGCATGGGGGTGCGGCCGTTGTCGCGGCTGCGGGCGCCGATGATCTGCAGGTCCCGCACGGAATTCGGCAGGAAAGCATGTGTCACCGGCCTTTGGCCCTGTGGGATGACCACTACACCGTCCCGATCTCTCCTCTGTAGTCCAGGAAATAATCACGCGCAAACTCGGCGGCGTCACTCAGCTTCCGGTCCGACGCCCACATCATGTAGATCGTGCGCTGCGACAGGTCTCCACGCAGGGGAACAAAGACGACCAAATCCTCCGCGGCGGGGACCCGCTGCATCACCGAGATCCCCTCACCGACCGACACCTTGGTGATCTGTGCCGACCAGTCGTCTGTGTACTCGATCGTGTTGGGCCGGAGGCCCTCTTTTTCAAACATCTGCGAAATCCATTGGTCCAGGTTCCTGCCCCGGTGGTAGCCCACCAGCTGTTCATCGGCAATCTCGGAGACCGTCAGGGACTCCCGCTCTGCCAGCGGATGACCCGGCGGCAGAGCCGCGTAGAGCTGCTGCTGAGCGAAGGGCACCGTCGTCAGCCCCTCCATCTGCGCCAGACATGAAAAGGCGATGTCTACCGACCCCTTCAGCACGTCCTCCTCGAAATTATTCCGCGTGTGGTTGACGTTGAGCTGGACCGAGATGCTGTCCTCCGGCGCCTCCTCCCGGAAGGCCCGCAGCATCTGCGGCACGAACCGCCAGCCGTTTACATACGAAAAAGCGATGTTCACCACACCCGCGTGAGGATCCCGGATCCGCCGCATCGTCTCCTCGATCTTCTCCATCGACGAGATCGCCTGCTCCGCCATCGGCAGCAGCACACTTCCGTAGCTTGTCAGCTCGATCTTCCGCCCGCAGCTGCGGATGAACAGCGGCAGCTCCAGCTCCCGCTCCAGCGAAATGATCGAATAGCTCAGCGCCGACTGCGTGACATTCAGACTTTTCGATGCCTTTGTGAAATTGCGCGTGTCCGCCACCTCGCGGAAATAGATCAGCTGCTGCAGCGTCATGACCGTATACCCCCGGAAAAACTTGTCGTCAGAAGATTCTTCTTATTTTACACCATTTCTGCCTTCGTTTGTGTGCCTACCGTCAAAAAAGAACCTGCGATCTGCCGGATTTCCGTTGAGGCGATTACGGTGCCAACCGCCGAAAGAAAGCTGCATCTGACACATCCCCGGCACTCCCGCAGCGGCCACAGCTGTATGACCGCAAAAAGGGGACAGAGAGGTGTCCCCCTCTGTCCCCCCGGATATAGAGCTGATCCTGTGAGTTCCGCAATTGCTCAGACCTTGACAGTATAATTCTTGTTCACCCAGCCTGTCATACCGGAATATTTTGCCCAGATATAGTCGCCGCTATTTTTATCATCGGTAACTTCAAACACGGTTTTGTCGTTGATCTGTGCAATGATATTGCTGTCATCATATTTGGGAAGCGTTCTGAGCGCCAGATAACCGGTCTGGACTCTGCAGCGAACCTTTCTCCATTTAAGCTTGATGGGGCCGCCATATCCGCCGTTCACATCCTCGAGCATCTGATCATCTAATTTCTGCATTTCTGACATAGTATTCCTCCCTATAAAGTCAAGCGCTTTTTCCTTGAAAAACAAGGGTTTTCAACGATATACCTCTACTGAATGAGCCATGGAAATGGACATC
>OCTW011111942.1_pt1 | contig 17457 bp, 9 predicted proteins | sample 1539671 | NCBI WGS metagenome assembly OCTW01 (sample SAMN02144230, study PRJEB22623) | gut metagenome | biome: sheep rumen | host: Ovis aries | place: New Zealand
CACAACCCCGTCGCTTCATCACAGTAATTCGGGCAAAGTTCATGAACGGTATCCACCACATACAATCTGCCAACATCATCCTTTGCGCAGGTATCGGTCACAGAAACATTGGGTTCGGGCGGCGGATTAATTGTACTCGGCAGGTAACACACAGGGTCATTTTTACCTTCTTTTGAACCGAGGCATATTTCTTTACATTTTCTTACACCGGAAATGCGAAAACACCCCTTATTCGTCCCAGCATCCGGCTCGGCACACTGCGCGTTATTCGCGCATTCGTCGATCTCATCGGCAGTCTTGCACAGTCCCGACTTCTTATTGCAATAATTGCGGCAAAATTCGCGCTCGCTATGAGCAGAATACAGCCTGTCTTCCTCATCTTTAGCGCATTTATCAATCACAGAAACCGTCGGTTCCGGCTCTGAAGCTGCCGAAAGCGGCAGATAGCACACCGGCGCATTGTCGCCTTCTTTCGTGGCGAGACATGAGTTTCGGCATACTCGCACTCCGGAAATGAGATAACATCCTCGCCGTGTATCCAGGCTAGGATCAAGGCAGTCTGCATCTATCTCGCACTCATCCTTTGGAGAATTGTCCGAATCGCATGCCATAAGCATACAGCACAAAATGGACAATACACCTAGAAAACATACGCGTTTAAACATACAAATTTCCTCAGTTTCCTTTTTTTAAAGATAAGGCTCTGTTTAACGAGTTCGGAACAAGTCATATCCACGATGGTTAAACATAGCCAAAGATAAATGATATTTTTGCGGGGGCAGTGGCCCCCTGCGGCGCTATTTCACCAATGGGGCAAGCCCCATTGGTTCAATACGCGCCTACCCCCACTGCGGGGCTTTGCCCCACAACGCCCCATACAAAACCTTTATTCATACATTTCGCCACGGCGGCGACGCAGCATTCCAACGCTTCCCAAAGCAGCCAGAATTGCAGCCAAACCACCCATGCCAGTCGTATTCATCGTGCCATTGCTTGAGCAGTCGGAAGAACTTGACGAAGAAACCGAGCTATTCTCTCCATCGCTGGTTCCATCCTCCGAACCCTCGGGAACAATCTTCACGGCATCGTATATGACACGTTTTTGGTTATCGTCGGAGCCTTCGATCTTGTTACTTAAACGAATATATTGGTCCTTGCCCTCGGACAATTCGTAAGTATCCACAAGCACCCAACCGCTGGCATTTTTCGTCTGAACGCTTGGAAAATACACTCTGTTCGACGTTTTGAGCTCATACGACAGTTCATCCGGAACGCCGCCAATACCGGTATCTACATAGACATAGATGTCGTATTTGCCAGCTTTTGTCACATTAAAATGCCAGGTCCCAACCGTTTCCTGATCCATCAGATAGGCATAATACAAGGAATGATTATAACCATATTGTGAGATAGCCTGCCAGTTCCCCGTTTCGGAGCGTTCAAAGCAATCATCTGTTTCATCGATAATCGTCGAGGGACGGCCGTCGATCTCTGTGAGACACACCACATCATGCGAAGCTGGTTCTTCGGCAGCCTTGCAGACACCATCATCGCAGGTTTCGTCTGCTTTGCAGGCAGTTACTTCCGACCATTCTGAACATCCATCCGCATTGAAATCGCCGCAGGTTTTATAGCCGTTGCCATCGCACACCACAGCACCGGTTTCACACTTATCCGTACATTCAACGCCCGGTTCGCCATTGTCGACACACTCGCCATTACTGCAGATCTGGCCATCTCCACAGAGTGCCGGCTGTGACCATTCTCTGCAACTATCGTCATCAAATTGACCGCACATGCGGTAGGAGCCTGCTTCATCAAGGCATTCCCTTGTATCCGCAGTACACTCATCCTCGCAAGTCGGAGCAGGATCTTTGCATGCGCCATTGTCACATCCATTATCGCACGCAACGACATCGCCCCATTTTAAGCATCCATCGACACTGGTACAGACGCGGAACCCATTTTCTGAGCATTCTCGCAGATTCTCGACATTGCATTCAGGTTTGCAGGTATCGACACAAGCATTGCCGCTGCATGCCTGCCCTTCGGGACATGGTTGAACAGCCGACCATGCCGTGCAGCCATCCTTGCCTTTTTTACACTCTTTAAAGCCGGTGCCTTCGCAGGCTTTCTCACCTTCGGTACATGCATTTGTGCAAGTTACGACATCTTCAAATTTGATCGCATCAAAAATAATGCGTTTGCCGCTGGGATCGGTGTACTTTTCTCCCGTCAAATCCGAAAGCCTGACCCACTGATCCTCGCCAGATGCAAATTCGAAGTCACCCAATTTGACCCATCCATCCTTGCCGGTCATGTCAATCTTGACTTTATGTTCCACACCTGTCGCACGAATGGTGTAAGGCGCTTGCGTACTGACAGCCCCGACATCTTTTGGATAGTGGGCATACACCGTATATTTGCCGGGTCTCGTCACTTTGAGGTTCCAGGTTCCGACAACTTCTTCATAATCAGCACCGGCATACGTATAATAATAGTGCTTATTATAACCGACATTTTCCTTGCCCTCAAACCACGTGCTGCTCACCGTCCTCACGAAACAGCTGTCTTTTTCGTCAATGATGACACCAGATTTATTGAGATCACATTTGACCAAATCATTGCCGTCGAAAGACACAGGTGTCACGCACGAACCGGCCAACTGACGGTAGCCAATGTCATCGCCATAAAAGAATTTTAATATTTCTGGCCATTTATAACCTCTATTTTTGGCGAGACAATTGGCTCCATTTTGTGACATGCAGCCACGATTTTCGAGAACATCAAGTCCTAAAGAACTTTTTTTGACCTGATCGCCCCTGTTACCCTCATTATATGTGACAGCTGGCTGAGGCCAAGGTCCACTGCTTGAATCACCAATATATACACAATTGTTATCTAAACTTGTAGAACCTGAGACATAGAAAGAACATATTACCACACCACCGTATGTTAATACGACTCCAGAAGTTGCATTAACAGCCTCCTGCATAGTCGCTAAATTTGCTGTGCTCGGGGCATAAGAAGGACAATTATACACCTGATTCGATTCACCGTTTGTAGCAGACCCACTTTCTTTAATGGTATAATAAGCAACCGAACGAGCGGCAACAGCTTGTGCCTTTAATGATTCCGATGATCCCATTCCATTTTCACACCAAACAACATTAGGGAGATAGTCAGATTCCATATTCTTAACCCCCATGTCTTTGACATTGATTTCACAGATAGCCTCCAATGGAGCACGCGTTACTGTCAAATCAGGGTTTACACCGTAATTCTCAGTGCAAATTCCGTTGGGGCAATCCGAATCCATGCAGCCGGAAAAAAGACAAACAGCTGCTATGACAGTAAGGATGAATGTTTTCTTCATCGCGATATTCCCTCCCAAATCACTCATCACAATGATTCTGTATCAGAAAAGTGTTGTATAAACCATGCAACGGCTAAGCAAATACATGCCTTAGCCCTTAAGACCAGGAACGTTGAGCGTGTTTTTCCCGGATTTCGGAAGCATCCACACACAAAGAGGGCTTTGCCATTCTCGACAAAACCCTCCAAATACTAAACCCGACTTTTTCGGCGACGCGCCATACCCAATGCCACGAGCCCACCAAAGATGCCAACCCAAAGCCCGGTAGAATCCCTCTTTAAAGGATTCCCCACCGAACAATCAGATTCACTGCTCACTCTCACACTCGGACTTCCGGAATTGCCGCCATCCTCGGAATTCAGAGGTTCCTCCGACACGGTATTTTCCTGATAGGGCACAACTTTAATGGCATCAAAGAGTACGCGATAATCGACATATTCTTTGTTGCTCTCAGAAACAATATCCCACAGCTGAACGTATTGATCTTGTCCTGCTTCAAGTTCGAAATTCCCGAGCTTATACCAGCCGGCCTCTTCTTTTACAGAGATAGTCGGATGATAGGCACGCCCGGATGCCCGCACGATATATTGAATCATGGGGGCGACCTGGCCGACACCGCCATCCAGATAGGCATAAACCGTATACTTGCCACTCTTGGTTACGTTGAGCGTCCAGGTCCCCATGGCATCGACCTGAGTCGCATCGCGAAGGGAGGCATAATAAAGGTGTTTGTCATAACCAAAACTACCATTGAGTTCACTCAAACGCGCAGAATTTGTATGAACAAAGCAGGGATCCAAATCATCGAGAATGGTCTCGGGACGACCATCTATCTCTGTCAGACAAGCTGCAGGCGTTTCTAAAGTATCCGCAGGATTGTGAGGCGTAGAGTCGACACAAGTGCCATTTTCACACTTCATGCCATCGCTGCATGGCACAACATCGCTCCACTGTCTGCAGCTATCGTTGGTCTGTACACAGACGTGAAATCCATTATCGACACATTCACTCAATTTCACCACTTCGCAAGGATTGGCACATGTCTCCACGGGGGGGACTGGCACACACTGGGTTCCCGAACATATCTTGTTATCACCACAGGGAACAGCCTCTGACCACTCTGCACAGCCATTGGCTCCCATCCTGCAAGTCTGAAGCCCATTTTCCTGACATTGTGTTGCATTCAAGGTACATGCGTCCGTACAAACAGGGGCATCCTCCAACTTGATGGCATCAAAAATAATACGTTTGCCATTGTTATCCGTATATTTCTCGCCAGTCGCATCGCTCAGTTTTATCCACTGATCCTCGCCTTGAGCAAAATCAAATGATCCCAGAGAGACCCATCCCGATTTGCCCGTCATATCCAAAACCACCGTATGCTCTGTACCAGAAGCACGAACCGTATAAGGTGCTTTTTCGCTGACAGCACCGACATCCGGCTGAATATAGGCAAAGACTTCATACTTGCCGGCCCGGGTCACCGTAAATTTCCATGTACCAACAACTTCGGGCGCATTATCCGTCGTATAGGTAAAATAGAGATGCCCGTTATGACCAGCATCGACATCGTACCAGGATGTACTTTCGGAACGCACAAAACAAGGATCCTTTTCATCAATGATGACACCCGGCTTATCGATCACAATTTCACATTTATCTTTCCCGGATGAATCAATACAGTCCCCCACGACCTGTTCCATCACGATGTCATCACCGTAGAAGAACTTGATGATGTCCTGCCATTTCCAGCCACTATCCGAGAGACAGGCAGACCCATTCTGCCCCATGCATCCACGATTGGCATAGTTCTTATCATTGACGGATCCAATGGACGACTGGGTAAATCCATCCGCCTTACCGCCAGATTTTCCCCAGTTATAGGTGACATATTTCTGCGTTTTTACCCATCCCTCAGAGTCACTGTTCCCCGTAAACTTACATTCACTGTTCAAATACTGCTTTTTAGAACCCGCAACGTAGAACGCACAAACGATGGTACCTTTATACGTCAAAATGATCCCGGATGTCGCCTTCGCGGCAGCCTTCGTTTTATTTAACTGGGCTTCGGAGGGTGCACGGGATTTGCACGAGTAAACCTGGTCATTCGTCCCATCTGCAACTTTCCCATAGTGCTTGATTTTATAATATCCATAGGAACGCGCCGAAACCGCCTGAACCTTGAGCGCCTCCTCACTGGCATTGCCATTCTCGCACCAAGTCACATTGGGAACGTAGTCCGTTTCCATATCCACTGTGCCGGTACCTTCGACTTGAATTGTACAATAGGCATCCAATGGAGCTTTGGTTACAGTATATTCAGGATTGACGCCATAATTCTCTACACATAGCCCATCCGGACAGTCGGAATCCACACATCCGCTCATGGCAAACACACATGCCAATAATATAGCTGTTGAAAAGAATTTCTTTTGCATGAACAATCCTCCTTATCAGACAAACAAAACCTCATTACCTATAGCACACGGCAACTTAAAATTCAGGCTATTTCAAATAAAAAAACCACAGTGTGAACGACATAGATTTTGGCTATGTTTAACCACTGTGGATTTGTATTTGACTCAAAGAATAAATCGTTCGAGCTTATAGCTTTTAGCTTGCAGAAATAATCAGAATCCTATGGGCAAAAGCCTGATTCCCATGAAATGATTTCGCAGCGATAAGCGATGAGCTATAAGCTCAAATCGTATCCAAGCTCGTTAAACAGAGCCTAAAACAAAGGGGACATTTGGCGTCATTCGGCATTTGACATGTAGAATCCCATATTGCCAAGTGCCGAAATACGTTCAGTCAAAACCTTCTATTTGCCATATCCTGCAACAAACATAGTCAAATATGCGATCATAAAGCGTCTCTTATTCAACGAGGATGGCATACCCCATCAGAGACTCAAAAGTCCTTCCTTCACAATCTTTTTCCGAAGAAATGAAGTGAGTACCAAACTCATCCGCACGGCAACGATACACAGCAGAGGTTCCAGGCTGTTCTTTGGTATACAAATACCCCATCGGCCCCATATTAAACTGCTTTTCGCAATCAACATACTGAGAAATCATGGTATGATCACCAGCTGCACCACCCACGCGGCACTCATACACCAGGACGGCATCCTCTTTCGGCTTTTCGCGCAAAATCTTCCAGGAGTGCTCTTTATTAAACCCGGATGGCAGCTGACGCGTCGTCACCCAGTGTTTGTTATTCTTACTTGCGCGAACCATTTCGACGTAAGGCAAAAATTCAAAGCCACAGGCAGGCCAGCCAGAACCGACATCACTGCGGTTTGCCTTGGCAAATGTTTCCCATGCGGCCTTTGGGTTTTTATTCGAATCCCACAAACCACATCCCAAACCATCCTTGGTTTCATCTGGATGATCAATGAGACGGTGATAGACAAAGCTTTCTATACCCGGTGTGCCCAAAACATTTTTAAATGCCTGACACAAATACTGTTTCTGAGCACTCTGACGTGAAGAAGGATAGCCGTTGATGCCATTTTCTGTCAGCTGTATTTCCCAGGTATAGGGCTTATCCGGATAATTCTGACGCAGCCATCCTGCAAGGATTCCCAAAGTGCCAAATGTAATGCGCTCATCATGATCTCTCCAGTCATTTGGACCAAATACAGGCTCTATTAGACTAGGTGGATAGGAATGATACGCCAAGCGCCATTCACGATCGCCAAGTTTGGGAATGAGCTTTTGCAAAAAATCCCTCGATGCAAAACTGCCATTTCCCGCGTTTTGCTTGCCAAAGAAGTGATCTAACGAAATGAGCACTTTGGCCTGTTTCTGTTCTTTCCGAATATAATCGTAAGCCGCATTAAAGCTCTTGGCATAGGATTCGGCCTGTTTCTCCAGGTTGCTTGAACTCAGAGAATTATGCCCGGGATTAAACCACTGGTAATTGTTGACCTCATTGTGAATGACAAAATCTGCGATGCGGCCATGACCATTTTCGCCATTAAAGTAGTGGGCAAGGAAACCTGCAAAACGTCCATAATCAACTTCCTTCCCCGGCGCAGGAGCACAAAAATGTGCACCCACCGTTGGGTAGGAAGAACAGTTCGAAATGCGAGCCCAATCGGGAACGCCCCAAATGATCGCTGTTACAACAACGCCCTTATCGGTATATGCTTTTATCTCATTTTCTATGTTGGATGAAATATTGTAACAATTGCCGTCATAAAGAGCCTCGCCAGAACAATCGCTATGCTGTGAGGGTTGCCAATTCATCCACACCATATTCATAACGACACCGTGTGTCGCATTGCCTGCAATTTCATCAATACTGGCGCCATCCGGTTGGAGGGATTTAATGCTCTTTCTCGTCGGATAAACATCTTTGATAGAAGTGCAGACATTATCATTGCAAACCTGTGTTCCTGTACACGTCCCACAATCGAGTGTGCCATCGCATCCATCAGAAATCGATCCGCAATTCTTACCTTCGGCTTCGCATGTTGTCTTAGTACATTCAGCTGGTTTTTCGATGCACTGACCATCCTGACATGTTTGGTTATCACCACAAGAACCGCAATCCAAGGATCCACCACAGCCATTGTCGGCACTTCCGCATGCCTGGTTTAAATCCTCACAAGTCTTTGGAATACATTCAGCTGGTTTTTCAATGCACTGACCATCCTGACAAATCAGGTCGTCCCCACAGGTTCCGCATTCGACGGTACCCCCACAGCCATCTTCCGCTTTGCCACATGCAATTTTTAATTCCTCACATTTCTTTGGAGTGCAGCTTTCTGACTTGTCGACACAAACGCCCTGCTCACAATCTTGATTCTTCTTACAGCTGCCGCAATTGATCAAGGTGCCGCATTCATCATCGATCATGCCACACGAATACTTGAGATCATCGCATGTCTTGGGGGTACACGAAATTGCCCCACCCTCACCAGAACACTTCTTATCTTTACAAATCTCACCTTCCCCGCACACAACACCGCATTTGCCGCAATGGTTGCGATCTGTATTCAGATCGACACATACATCACCACAACATTCCTCAGTCTCAGTACATTGACATGACTTGTCATTCGTATCGCCGTTACTCTTGCTGTCATCGCCGCAAGCCTCAAACACCAACGCCGACAGCCCAATCACCAAATAGTGATATAATTTCATTTTTCTCTCCCTTTATCATTATGAGATGACACCTAATGAAAATGCTGATTTCTTATTCGACGAATTTTTCGATATGAATATACTAAAAAATTATATTCAGCCATCCTAACGAATAAGAAAAACGACTCATCTATTTCGTAATAGCAATCATGAGATTATTATATACGAGAAAGTCGTCCAAATCCTGAATATATTTACGATGCATCGAGTCATCGGCAAATATATTTTTATTATCATATCCATAAATTGTAATCCAATGTCCGTTCTTAGTCCAATATTTGCCAACTGTCATGCACATAACATAACCACCTTGGCCGGACCACATTGAACATTCAGTTCCTCGCATTTTTGGGGCGTGCACAGAGAATCTATTGAGTTATCGATTATCTTGGAGTCCACGGCATTGATCGACCGTGAATCCTCACCACACCCCAAAATGAACACCGAAACTGCTGATATAACAGCAACACCAAATGCTTTCGATAAATTCTTTGCCCTAAAACGCATGGCTCTATCCTAATTCCCCAATCCTGTGGTTAATCGATGCGTCGATTTCGCAAATCCTAATAAAATACATAGAGTATAACTCAAAAAGTCCCTGCTTTAAACCCCTATTGCTCACTAAATACATGAAACTTAGGTTACCACTCAGCCGCCAGCCTTGTATGTTTTAACAAACGGATTTGTTCGCATCTAACGATGCTCCCTTTTTTAGTACGAATGTTAGCAGGTTTGTAGGGGCTGAGGCTAAAGTCAATACAAATACTGTAGAGAGATTGGGGAGGGCCCCAGGGCCGTCGAGTTCTAAAAATGGTTGACTTTATGTAAATCACAAAAAACTGGATGATTGCTTGGTCTAAGCCCTGAAAGGGCGATCAGATTACAGCCCGGGGTGGAGCGTAAGCGAAACCCCGGGAAAATGGATTTCATCAATAAAATCACCCTGAAGGGGTGAACCCCAAAAAGCAAGAAAATAACAGAACTCAACAGCCCTGGGGTCCGGGGCAGAGCTCCGGCTGAGTAGTAACCAAAAACCAAAAAAAAGGCCCGCAAAATGCGGGCCCCAAATCAAACGGAAAATAGACTCAACGATTTATATGTTTAACGAGTGTAGATATTATTATCTATGACGATATTCAGGCTTAAATTCTGAGATATCCACACGAGTTAAACATTGCTCTTATTTATCGAGCGCGTTCAAATCGAGTTTGGCAGCAGGCTTAAAAATGGGCTTGGAAGGCTGAACAGAAGCAGTCACCGCAGGATCAGCGCTCATTTCTTTGCCGAGATTGGCGGGCAGATCAAGACCGACCATGTTATACATATCTTTCATCGGCGGAACAGATTTGAGCATCGAACTGAGGAAGTTCGAAGTGGTCGAGGAACCATCGGCACCACTCATTGAATCCCAAACTGTAATCTTGTCGATATTGACGCCCTTGATAGCTTCGACCTGCGTCTTGAGGAGGTCTTCGATCTTGTCGGTCATCATCAGGCGGACAGCGGCATTGGGATCGCCATTGGCCGATTTGACCAGCAGTTGGAAACCTTCTGCACGTTTGGCCAGCATGGCTTTGTAACCGTCAGCTTCTGCCTGCATCTTGACGAGCAAAGCGTCAGCATCACCTTTTGCCTTGCGGCGAATCGACTCAGCTTCTGCTTCGGCAGCAATTTCAATGCGGCGTTTTTCGATTTCGGCCTGAACCAGAATATCGGCCTGCATCGTTGCTTTCTGGCGTTCAGCACGGGCGAGTTCTGCTTTTTCTTCGGCGGCATAGGCCTCACTCAAAGCTTTTGCGCTCTGGACTTTTTCGGCACTGTATGCGCGGGCCTTGGCTTCAGCCTCTGCCTCACGGCGACTGGCTTCGGACATTGCGATGGCAGCGGCAGCCTCGTTTTCGGCCTTGATAGCATCGGCATTGGCAGCAGCAATCGAGGCACGCTGCGCGGCTTCGGCTTCTTTTTCCTGCTCAACGGCGATCTTGTTTGCCTTAGCGATGGCGGCACGCTGTGCTGTCTCAGCGTCTTTCTTTGCGGCAACGGCCAGCGTGTTGGCCTTGGCTTCTGCTGCAACTGCCAATGCGGTTTCGTTCGCAACACCTTCGCGCTGTTCACGGTCTTTCTTGGCAATTTCGATGGCTTCCAATGCCTTCTCGTTCTTTTCACCCGTGTTACCTTCACGGTTGCGCTCTGCAACGTTTTTCTTCGCTTCGTTGATGGCTTTTGCCTCGGCTTCTTTACCGAGTGCATCGATGTAACCACTCTCATCGCGGATATCCGTGATGTTCGCGTTGATGAGTCGCAGACCGATCTTCTTGAGCTCACCCTCGACGTTCTGGGCAACGCTGTCCATAAACGTATCGCGCTTCGTGTTCAGCTCTTCGATATCCATCTGGGCAATGACGAGACGCAGCTGACCGAGAATGATTTCATTTGCAAGATTCTGAATTTCACGAAGTCCCAAACCAAGAAGACGTTCTGCGGCATTCGGCATGACCTTGGGATCCGTCGAAATACCGACCGTGAAACTCGCCGGAACATCGACACGGATGTTCTGTTTCGACAAGGCACCGCGAAGGTCAATATTCATCGAAAACGGCGTCAAATCGAGGTATTCGTAATCCTGAATCACCGGCCACACGAACGCCGCACCACCGTGAATACATTTCGCTGTGCGCGTCTCGCCATTGGCATTGCTGCCAACGCTACCGTAAATAACCATGATCTTATCAGACGGGCATTTGCGATATCGCTTCATGATTCCAATGAACAAAATGAAAGCGACAACGAGAATAATTCCAATAATAACTGGCATCCCAAAATCAAATGGCATACGCAACTCCTTTTTACTGGCCCGGTGCTATTGCATACGCACCGGTGCGTGCCTATTGCATACGGCACGCAAAAAAAATGAAAAACGCCACCACCAGGTGACAGAAAATTCACTTAGATTATACACAGATCCTATAAAAATGTTTGAAAAAAATTCCCTATTCCAATTCTTCCGATTCGCGTTGCACGACCATGATGTCATCATCCTGCAAATCTACGACGCGAACCTTCGTGCCGTAAGGAATTTCGGCCTTATCCAGGCTCACGGCCTCGTACTCGCATTCTTTGCCGCCGAGCTCGACATTCACCTTGCCCTTGCCTTCGCCCATCGGCGGAATTCGCAAATACACCTCGCCAATCTTGCCAATCGCCTTGACCGTATCGACATTGCCGCTCTGCTGTAAACGCATCAAAGCGCGTACCATAAAGGCACAAGCGACCATCATCAGACCGCCCGCTACCAGGCCCAATAATACCGAAAGCAGGTATGAGCCCGTCTGGCCAAAGGCAAAGAATGTCGTCCAGCTGCCGATGCATAAAAATGCCAAAATGCCATGCAGCGTAAAGAATTCAAGCCCCGCCACATCGATCTCGGCCGGTACATCCGCCGTCCCGCCATCGGGCACATCGACATCATCCGGGACATCGATATCATCACCGCCAATGCCAAAAATCATCATGACGGCCTTGATCAAAAATAACAAACTGCTGATACAGGCAATAATGAAAACGACCTGTTCAAAACCACTCATCGACGAAATCATTTCGGACATAACACAAACCTCCTCCAAGACCATGCCACTATATCATAAAATAATCATTTTTTTGCAACTATTCAGTCCAATGAGTGTACGGATACTGCCTGTTCCCTAAGGCCTGAGGCCTTGACCATGCAGAAACCTGTGAAAAAGTCATCCGCCTGCAGCTGAACCATTACCAGTCAGACTCACTATTCCCAGTCGGGAGCCCTCAATCGATCCTGCGCTTCGTTTGTACAATAGATATCCTTAAAGCGCACGATCTTATCCAATGGGAACGGGAATGGCATGCTGATGACATTCGATTTGCCATCGGTGATCAAATACAAGATGGGCAGCGGTGTACCTCTTTTCAGGCGATTTGAATAATCTTCATGACAGATAATTTCATGAATGAGATCATCGGGATTATTATCATCCGGCGGATTAAACTTATATCGCAACCGGAATCTCGGTGCATCGTGATTGTAGACCCCCATGTTTCCTTCTGCTATCGTATTGCTGCCATGGGCAGCAGCACTCGTAAGATCAATACTACCGCCGTCCGATAGCGGGCGCTCTTCAAACTGAGGATAAGGTTCGATGGCATCCATCTGCGCACCGATATAAGAAAAATCGACCACCGTTGCGATGCACTTGCTGCCATAGACAAGTATCCAATTGATCATAATTAAGTCGTTATTCTCATTCAATTTAAAATTGCGATAGGTAGTATTCTCCCAAAATGCAGATTTTTTGGGATACAATATCCACCGGACATAAAAAAAACAAATGGTGAGCGTTAACAAAAGGACCCCAACCCCAACGAGGCTCAGGCTGATCCTGGCGCGCTCTATTCCAGAACTGAGAAACAACACACCAATTGAACCGCCCGTAACCAATATACAGCTGCTGCCAAACAATAAGATAAGTACACTCCCACACGTCAGCCGATCCCTGTACTGCGCTTTTGTAATCTTCTTATTGAGCGTCATTTCTTCGTACTGCCCATTGCGCTTTAAATCTAAAAGCTCGTTTGGCAAACTGCGTGGAACCGCATCGGGCAGTTCCATCCACAGGTCGATATTGCCGCGCTGCCCAAACGTATGGACATCGGCTAGCGAATACCGTGAAAGCCGAACAGAGTTTTCACCAACACCAAAACGATTGTGTGCATAATCTAAAAAGCGCGCCCGCAATATTCTATAGTCGCACAGACGATTTTCGCATTTGGGTTCGAGCATGGCATGCAACGTCGAAATCACGGGATTGGGGATATTTTCCATATAAGGGTCGATGATCAGATGGAAATCGGTCACCTGCATTTCGCCAGGTTCAACCCCTGTGAGAAGATACGCCAGCAAAGCCGCCAAGGCATAAATATCGCTTGCGGGCACAGGTTTGCCCATCAATTGTTCGGGCGGCATGTAACCATAAGTGCCTGCAACCGTCGATCCGCCCGACTGCACCTGCGGGTTCGACACAGCCCCAAAATCGATCAGATAGGGCTTAAAACTACCATCATCACACACCTTCATAAGAATATTGGCAGGTTTAATATCACGATGAATAATGGTCGGAACATGCGTATGAAGTTGTTCTAAAATATCGATGAGACGCACAGCCAATAAAAATATGCGCCCCAAACTAAATCGAAACCCGGACTTCATCATCACTTCGAGTGAACTCGCCTCGATATATTCCTGAACAATATAGGCACACGGTTCTTCGACATCTAAATACTCGGGAGCCTCATAAAATCTGGCAACACCATCGATCTTTAAATTCTTTAATACATCTGCCTCGCGCCTGAATAATTCATATTCTTTCCAGTTTTTTACCGAATCGATCTTCAATTCCTTAATCGCAACTGTTTGATCATCTGCAATCCGACGCGCCAAATAGACTTTTCCCTGTGCCCCCTGTCCTAAAAAACCAATATATTCATAGCGATCTGCCAGACATTCGGGTGTTTCTAAATTTTTTAATATCACACCACCGGACACAGGCAATTCGCGGTTGTCACGCTTTATATTCTCTTCCGCCAAATACATGTCATCCCCCGAGATCTGATATCTACCGGTATTTTGCATCTGAAGTTTGCTATCTTCCATCTCTACTACCACACACGTTTATAACAAGGCACGACCATCCCACGAATTTCACAATCCGCAAGACAATTCAACCGTGGATCTTTCTTATTATATCCGACTGTACATTTTATCGGAGGCTTGATATTGACAAAATATTTGAGCGACTCCCGCGGCATACAATGAAAAAGCCAGATGCCGCACCACATCGTACCATCCACTGTAAAAGTGTATTCTAAATAATTATCGTACTGTCCCTGAATCGTAAGACTGCCAATTTTGCGAATTACTCCCTGAACAAATGGCCATTTTATGGGCATAAACTGCTTGATAGCCGACGGCAGTTTCTTAGCTTTGTAATTCAAAACGGTGCTGCGCTGCGGTTGATTCACGCTCTCTTTTGGTGACCGACCTTCCAAAACGCACTGAACCTGACGCAACAAGTCTATCGCATCTTGCGGCCGATTTTCGATTTCGGGTGCGAGCAGTGTCATCAACAGCTGCTTCATATAAACAGAGGTTTTCGGTGCTTTCTCATTCAGTATTTGTTCGTACTGCAATTTAAACACATCCGAAGACATCTGATAGGGGGCAACCCCCGTCAGCATGTGTAACATCGTGGCTCCCACGGCATAAAAATCCGATTGAACCGAAACATCGCCCAAAAGCTGTTCCGGCGCCATATAACCAAATGTGCCTGCAATCGTCGATCCGTGACCGCGCTTCTGCGGGTTTGCGACCGCACCAAAATCGATGAGATATACCGAAGATTCAAAACGCTTGCTCGACCTGTTATACAATATATTCGACGGCTTAATATCGCGGTGAATGACGGGCGGTGCATATCGCGTATGCAGCTGAACAAGAATAAAGGCGAGTTGTTCCATGATACCAATCACTTCTTGTTCATCCAATGGGCCATGTTGTTTGATATAGTCCGCAATCGACGGGAAATGGATATATTCCTGAACTATATAATAGACATCTCCGTATTCTTTTGGGAAGATACTCTCGTAAAACTTCGGCACGCCTTCCATGTCGATACCCTGTAAAGCAGCAGCCTCGCGTTTGAACAGCTCAATACTCTTTAAATCTTCGACCTGCGAAAGTTTAAGAGCCTTAATAGCCACCCAGTCACCTGTCGACAATTTCTTTGCAAGCCAGGTTTTGCCGTTTGCCCCCTCACCGAGCAAACGTACATACCGATAGTCAAACATGAGTTCCTTAGGCGTCTGGACAGATTGCTTTTCGTTGTCTGTTATATCCGTCATGAATCAGTCCTTGGTCGAGCGAGTTATAAAAAAAGCGGCGCGCATCGCGTAAGCGAAAGCCGCCGCTCGTTGGGCGTATTGACGCAGAGCGGCAATAGCCGAACGGCCAGAGGCGCAGCGCAAGCAAGCCTCTGGCAACATTCATACACCAATCAGTTTGTATTGTTGAGCTTTATCAGGTTCAACCCAAGCGGATAAGCATAGGAAGTTTGATTATAGTAACCATAACATTGAACGCCTACCGGTTTGTCTGCAACCAATTTATAAGCAGCATGCGTTGTTCCCATACTATGACGCCGATAAACATAATTCGTACCAGAAATAGGTGTAAATTGGGAATTATTAAACTCAGCAACAGGCGTATCTGTCCCCCCCGCAGTCCTGTATATTTTTACGAAAGATATATCCTTGGGAGCAATAATTGTAATATGATTATAATTATAACTCTGAGGAATCATAAACGAATAATCACTTCTATATTGCTGAACAGGAACAACCAATGAATAGGAAGAGTCTTTACTGGCACCTTCATCTCCCAGGAAACCTGCAACCAGAACGGGTTTATTGGATTTCATGTGGAAATTGTCCTGCGTGACAATATCATATGGTACACCGGCCTTAATGCTCACTTTCGACGCCCCTCCAATCGTACTGTAATTGCTTCCGGAGGTACCATTGAGATTTGAAATGGCTGGGGTTATGGTTAATTCGGCATCTTCCGCAGCCAGTACACGCCATTGATCGCGTTCTGATCTTTCTTTTTCAAAACCAGCAAAGGCATATTCACTCCCCCAAGATTGATAGGGGAATAACTGCTCAGAATAATGATCATAAACATCACCGCTCATTTTTCTGGCATTATAACAACTTGCACATCCACCGATTGCTACAAACGGCCTGTCACCTGTGACTTCTGTGCCAGTCATGCTATCAGCTGCCGAAAGTTGAAATACTTCATATTGATTCAATACAAACTCATTGGAGGAATTAGCAGCCAGAGATGCTATTGCTGTATTAGTAACTCTATTGGTACCAGCTATTGTCTGCATATTGGGTTTTACGGTGATTTTTGTTTTTCCAGGGGATGTTGCCTGAATTGCAATATAAGTATCAGCACTACCACCAATAATATTATAATATTTCTTTCCATAAACGTTTTTAGGCAGCAATAATAATGCATCATTCCAAATTGCCCCTTCACGCAGTGGATTAAACTGGTAGGCAGTGACTGGCTTCGTCGATACAATTCTAAACCCATTAGCCTGTATGGTCGTTCCCGATAACATCGCATTATTGTCATTGCTTCGAGACAAGATAATGGTTTCAACCGATCCTTTCATTACAGTTCTGGTGTCGACTTTTTTACCACCATAATAGGCATAAACGGTTGCGTCTTCATTCCCCATATTACTAATAACGACTGCGAAATTGCCGCGTGAATCATAATTCTGTGTATATGCCGCCCAATATTCGCAACCGATATAGGAACTATCCGAAAGCGATAGATCACATTTGGTCACGCAATCATCATTGGCATCCGCAATTCCATTACAGTTGCGATCATCCGGATAAGGCAACCCCGCTTCATCGCACGTAATGGCCGACGGATACACACCGCCCGTGCAGGGGCCCCAGAACTGGCCGCTTGCGTCGCAGGTCTGGGTCCCGTCTTTGCATATACCTTTGCCGCGATTTTCGGGCAGGCCACGCCAACAGGCGCGCGTCTCGCCAGGCACGCAGCATTCGATATCGGCCGGCGCTTCGCAGCCATTGGATGGGTCATTGTCGCAATCCTTCCTGCCTTCGGCGCACTGGCAGGCACTGCCAACGCATGTCTGACCGTCTTTGCATTCCGCACCGCAGGCACCGCAGTTTTTATCGCTCGAGGTCGTATCGATACAGGCCTTGTCACAAACGGTCAAAGAACCACACTGAAGTTCACATTTGCCCTCGATACATTTTTCACCCGTGCCGCAGGCATTCAGGCATTTGCCG
>OCTW011561737.1_pt1 | contig 17455 bp, 10 predicted proteins | sample 1539671 | NCBI WGS metagenome assembly OCTW01 (sample SAMN02144230, study PRJEB22623) | gut metagenome | biome: sheep rumen | host: Ovis aries | place: New Zealand
CCCGGAAGGCCTCGCGCTCTTTTTCGCGGTTTCTCTGCTCGCGCTCGTCGTCCTCCTGCGTGCTGATACGCAGGACGGCCTTGAGGGGCTGCGGGACAGTCTTTGCATCGACCTCCATGGGGGTGCCGACGACAAAGCCATATTCCATGCCGCGGGCAGTCTCCACAATGACATGCCTGCCGCGGGTCAGCTCGAACTCACCCGGGTCGAAATAATAGATTTTTCCTGCCGTCCGGAAGCGGACGCCGACAACTTTGATCTTGCCGTTCTCGGTCTTTTCCATAGATATATAGATCCTTACATTCTGATATTGATGTTTTGATGTTTTTGATATTTATCTGCTGAATCCTGCAACCCTGCAGAAATGCGGGAGCATCATCTGGCTGTTTTTTCTTCCATCCGGTAAGCTGCGCGGATCTCCGGGGGCATCATCTGGAGGTTTTTTCCTCCGTCCGGTAGGCCGCGCGGATCTCCAAAAGCATCATCTGCAGGGTGAGCTCCGCGTTGACATTTGAAAAAAGGCGCCTGCGCGCGCGGAAGACAGCCTCGGAGGCGGCCTGAAGGCCCCGCCAGGAGGCGGCACGTGCGGCTTCTATAATATACTGTACTTCATCTGTAAAAATCAAGTTTTCCGTGCTTTTGGTGCTGCGGCAGACGAGCAGGTCCCGGTTCCAGGTCAGGAGGAAGTCGATTAGGTCCTGGGTCTCGTCCTCCGAGACGGCCTCCTTGGCAAAAGCGGCGATATCCGCAGCGTCTTTTTTTGCGATATCACGCATGAATGTGATCGTCCTGTCGCGCAGAGCCGCAAAGTGCTCATTTTCCAGGAGGAGAGCAGCGCGGCCGATGCTGCCGCCGGAAAAGCGGGCACAGAGGCGGGCGTGCTGTTCATCCGCTTCGAACCGCTCCCGCAGACAGGTCTCGACATCCTTTTCGGGGACGGGACGCAGGGGCAGGGTCACACAGCGGCTCATGATGGTCGACAGGAAGCTGTCGGTCCCGTCGGCCAGCAGGAGCAGGACCGCGTAGGAGGGCGGCTCCTCGAGGGTCTTGAGCAGGGCATTCTGTGCGGCCGGGGTCATCTTCTCCGCGTCCGGGATGATGTAGACCTTGTGGGCGGCGCTGTAGGGCCGGATCCAGACATCCGTCCGCATCTTGCGGATATCATTGACGCCGATGCTGTTTTCTTTCTCCCGCTCCAGGATCTTGATGTCCGGATTGGTCCCGGCCTGGGCCTGCAGACAGGAGTGACAGCGGCCGCAGGGTTCGATCCAGCGGTCAGTTTTTTCCCGCTCCTCACACAGCAGGGCGGCAGAAAAACTCCGGGCGATCATATGCCGCCCGGAGCCCTTCGCTCCGTTCAGTATATAAGCGTGCGACACACTGTCGGTGCGCAGCGCATTCTGCAAATGGGAGAGGACGATGTCCTGCCCGATGATCTCCGAAAAACTATCCATGCCCTACAGTATAACGCAGGCGGACCGTTTTTTCCATGCCATGTACCGCCAGAACCGTCCCTGTGGTTCCTACGCCCACACGCTCTCCTCGTACTGGCGGGTGTAGAGCTGGTAATAGTAGCCTTTTCTGCGCATGAGATCGCCGTGGGTGCCCTGCTCGACGATCCTGCCGTCGCGGACGGCCAGGATGACGTCGGCGCCGACGATGGTCGAGAGCCGGTGGGCGATGACAAAGGATGTGCGGCCCCGGATGACGGCGGCGATGGCGTCCTGCATGGCCTTTTCCGTCACGGTATCCACTGAGGAGGTCGCCTCGTCCAAGACCAGGATCCGCGGGTCGGCCAGGATGGCGCGGGCGATCGACAGGAGCTGCTTCTCGCCGGTGGAGAGGAGGCTTCCGCCCTCGCCCACTTCGCTGTCGAGGCCTTTTTCCATCCTGTCGACGATGAATTCCGCCGAGGCCACCCGCAGGGCCTCGAGGATTTCCTCGTCGGTGGCGTCCTGCCGGCCGTAGCGGAGATTGTCGCGGACGGTGCCGGAGAAGAGATAGGGGGTCTGCAGGACATAGCCGATGCTGCTGTGGAGCCAGAGCTGGGACCGGTCGCGGGCGTCGCGGCCGTCGATCAGGATCCGGCCCTGCGTCGGCTCATAGAAGCGGCAGGCCAGGTTGACCAGGGTCGATTTGCCCGCGCCCGTCTCGCCGACGATCGCGACATTGGTCCCCTGCGGCACCTTCAGGTTGAAGTGCTCCAGGACCATCTCATTGCCGTCCGGATACATGAAGGAGACATCCCGGAACTCCACCTCTCCGTGCAGGGGCTCCCAGTTTTCTTTTTTCGCGTGAAAATTGTCGCCGTACTTCTCAATGACTTCGGGCGTGTCCACCACGTCCGGGACCTCCGCGATGAGGCCCGTGAAGCGCTCGATGTTGACCTGGATCGAGATCAGGGAGGACAGGGAGTTGATGATCTGCTGGACCGGACTCAGCATGCCCACGGCGTAGGACATGAAGACGGACAGGGTCCCGATCCGGACGATGCCCTCCATGGTCAGCGCTCCGCCGCCCCACAGGACCAGGGCCAGGGCCAGCGACGACAGCATGGTGATCAGCGACGTCAGCATGGCGCTGTGGCGCACGGTCTGCACCGAGGCATGCTTCATCTTATCTGTCTCCGACGCGAAGCCGCGCCGCATGACATCCTCGATCCGCATGGTCTTGATGCTCCGCATGCCCGTGATCCCCTCGTTGAAATTTCCGGTGATCCGGGAATTGATCTCACGCACGATCCGGTTGTCCTCGACGATTTTTTTCTGGAAATACATGATGGCCGCGACGGCGACAGGCACCACGACCAGGACGCACAGGGCGAGACGGAGATTCACGACGATCATCACGACCGTGGCAAAGAGGATGTAGGAGACATTCCACACGACGTCCATCATCCGCCAGGCCAGCAGCTCCCCGATGCGCTCCGTGTCGCTCATGGTCCGCGCATGGATGTAGCCCACGCTGTTCTGGTTGAAATAGGAGAAGGACAGGGTCTGCAGGTGTTCGAAGGCCGCATTGCGCAGGTCGTGGTCGATCAGGACCTCGACCCGCCCGCACTGATACAGGCAGTAATAGTTGTCCAGCTCCTGCAGCACCATAAGCAGCAGGTAGAGACCCAGGAAGACAGGGAGGCCATGCAGGTTCCTGTCCGCCACGAAATGATCCAGGGCCCAGCTGTTGAACAGGGGAAAGACCGTGTCCGCCAGACTCGACAGAATACCCAGGAAGATCATCAGCGCCACCGTGGGCACATATTTGCGCACATAGGGCATGATCAACGGGATTCCGAAAAACCGCGTATTCTTTTTTGAATCACTTGTCTTTGTGCTTTCTCTGCTCATCTTGCTTTCCTGTCACAGAAATGTGGGACCACGGGGACGGTTCTTCGGTCCCATTTTTCGCCAGGGGACCGCGGGGACGGTTCTCCGGTCCTTTTTTCCGCCTGCCATTGTACCGTTTGGGACGGTTCTAAATGGTTCTTTTATACCGGGAGAACCGCCCCGGGTGGTTCCAAGTGGTTTCCAAAAAATGGAAAAAGTTATGAAGCCTGTTCTGCGCCGGTCTGCAGGGCGTAGACCCGGCTATAGATGCCTCCCTGCGCGACCAGTTCGTCATGGCTGCCTTGTTCCGCGATCCTGCCGTCATCCAGGACGAAGATCTCGTCGGCATCCCGCAGGGTCGTGATCCGGTGGGCGATCAGGATGACGGTCGCGTCACCCGTATTCTCGCGGAGCGCCCTGCGGATGCGGGCATCCGTCTCGGCATCCACAGAGGACAGGGAATCGTCAAAGATCATGACCGGTGTGTGACGCACCAGCATCTGGGCAATCGCCGCGCGCTGCTTCTGGCCGCCGGACAAAGTCACGCCTCGCTCCCCGACAAAGGTGTCGTACCCGTCCGTAAACTTTTCAATCGCCCCGTCCAGACTGGCGATCCGCGCCGCACGACGGACTTCCGCGTCCACTTTTTCTTCCGCTGTTTTTTCTATCGGCGAGGGCTTCTTCTCATCCAGCTCTGTCATTTCAGCCAGTTCTTTCCCGGAGGGGCCGGAGAACCGTCCTTCCGCTTCCTGTCCTTCCGTCGCCGGAGTTACTGCCGACAAGCTTCCGGAGGAACCGGAGAACCGTCCCTCCGGCTCCGTCGCCAGCTTCCTTTCAGGCTTCATCGCGATCGCGATGTTCTCCCCCAGTGTCCTGGAGAAAAGGTAGGGCTCCTGCAGGACCATGCCGATATTGGACCGCAGCCAGCCCCGGTCGATGCTGCGGATGTCAATTCCGCCGATCGTAATGCTGCCGCTGTCCGCAGGCAGTTCCCACAGACGGTCCAGGAGCTGGACCAGGGTCGATTTGCCGGATCCGGTCGCGCCCAGGATTCCCACTGTAGAGCCTGCGCGGATGGTCATATTGATATCCCGCAGGATCTCCGGCGCGCCATCCCCGTAGCGGAATTTTACATGGGAAAAGACGATATCGCGGTCCATGGGCGGCCGCAGGGCATGGCCATTCATCTCCCCTGTCTCTGCAGAAGATTCCACGCCTGTTTCTGTAGAAGCTTCCACGGAAGTTTCCGCCAAAGTCCCCGCGGACATTTCTACAAAATGTTCTGAATCAGTGTCATCCCCGGCATCCTCCGCCTGCGCATTCATGATGTAGCGCAGACGCTCCACGGAGACATCCATCTTGGACATATCCGCGATGATGCGGCCGATCTGCCGGATCGGCACGGACATCAGCGCATTGTAGGACAAAAAGGCGATCATACCGCCCGCCGTGAGCTCCCCGCGCACGCACAGGATCACGCCGAAAACCACCACCGTCAGGTTCCGCGTCGTCGCGATCACATTGCCGGAGACCCAGAAGCCCGCCAGCACCCGCATCAGCCGGATCCAGTGCCCGGTATAAAACCTGTTCTGCTTCTCAAAACGCGTCTTCTCGAACTCTTCGCGCCCGAAGGTCCGCACCACCCGCACGCCCGTCAGGTTCTCCTGCGCGATTGCGGACAGCCTCGCCTCCTCGCTGTCGACCGTCTCGAACTCCTCCCCGATCAGCCTGTAAAAAACGAGCGAACTGATGACCATGATCGGAATAAAGACCGCCACCGCCGCCGTGAGCTTCGGATGGATCGAGATCATAAAATACAGCGACATGACCACCATGATGCTGACCTGCAGCAGCTGCGTCAGCTGCTCGGAGACAAAGACACGGATCGTATCGATATCCGAGGTGCACCGCTGGATGATATCCCCCGTGCTGTTTTCCCCGATCCATGCGTAGGGCAGCGCCAGCAGATGAGAAAAAAGCTCATCCCGCATCCGCTGCATCAACGTCTCCGCGCCCCGCTCATTGCTCACCCGGAACCCGTACCGGCTCACCGCGCCGCCCAGGGCTGCAGCCGCAACCAGCGCCGCCGCCAACCACAAATGTGCGCGCAGATAGTCCGCGCCTCCCAACTGCCCCAGCAGCCCGGATGCCCACGAGGGCAGAGAGGACAGGTTTCCGCCAATGACCGCATCCACTGTCCACTGGATCAGCCGCGGGATCACCAGATCAAACATCGAGACCAGGCACGCGAACACGGCACTTCCCGCAAAAAAGGCAATGCTGCCGCGCATAAAATACATGGTCAGGCTCCGGTTGGTCGGAAACCGCAGTGCCGCCTGCCTGCTCTTATTCAGTTTTGCCGTGCTAATATCTGCGTTTTTCATCCTGATCCTGTTATCTAGGGGCCAAGGGGACGGTTCTCCGGCTCCTTGTCAGCTGAAGGGGCCAAGGGGACGGTTCTCCGGCTCCGTTTCATCCCGTTCCTGTTTTAAATGGGACCGGAGAACTGTCCCCGTGGTACCATCCGAAACGCGGGACCATAGAACCGTCCCCGTGGTGCCATCCGGCATTCACAAAGAACCGCCCGGATCCGTCCCGGTTGGTTTACCCAATAGTCCCTGAACAGACAGGCGGTCCTGTCGGAGCCGCCGATGGCTGCTGTCGACAGAACCGCCTCTATCCGATTTTACATCCCGTTCATATCCTGGACATCTCCGCACGATAATTGCCCCGATCAATCCTTACCGGGCCCATCACCGTCCTATTCGTCCATTGCGCCGGAATACAATGATTACGCCAGCAGATCCTCGCCGGGGCCCATCATGGGGATATCGACTGCAGTCGCGTCCTCGAGGTGGAAGATTGCCATATGAAGGCCGGTCTTCTCATTGTAGATATCCTTGAGGGAAGGCATGGCCTCCAGGCCTGCCGCCTCGTACCTGGGATCCGTGTCAAAAACGACCCTGCCGGTGTAGCGCAGCCAGTGGCCGTCGGGCTTGGCGGCGACGATCTCCACCTTGGGATTGGCGACCATCTGCTTGTAAACATCCTTGGTATTGCCCACGCCGAACATCTCCTTGCCTTCCATCTCCATGTGGAAGCCGAGCGGGCGGACCTTGGGCTGGTCACCGTCCGTTGTCGCGAGGAAAAATACACCTGCTTCGTTCAGAAAATCATGAATTTTGCTCATTACACACCTCCGTTACCTGTGTGATCGCTGTGACTGTACAATCACTCTGCCTGTGAGATCGCTACATGCCGGGCGCACGCCTCCCGAAAAGACGACATATCCCGCACAAGCAGCATAAGTGTTTCGTAATTCCTATTGTATTTGCTTTTTACCGGTCACGCAAGGAAAAGAATCACCCGCCGCATCTATGTTGCGTCTATCACCGCTGCACTCGGTTTTTCACAAAAATACCTCGAAAACCACCCCCAATTTCGAGGCGGTCTGAATTGTACCTGAAGTCTGTGTTACAATTGCCTCTGGAGATGCAAAAAATCATTCATCATCTGACTGAAAAGCCGTCCCCTAAAGAGAACTGCATACGAATCGCACGAACCGAACAAGGAAGGACATCTCAATGAAATACGACTTCACGACCATCATGGACCGGCACGGGCGCGACGCCATCGCCGTGGACTCCGTCGGCAAGATCCCCGGCTTCGCGCCGGAAGCCCCCGCGGAAGGCTTTGACCTCATCCCCATGTGGGTGGCAGACATGAACTTTCCCACCGCGCCCTCGATCACAGAGGCGCTCCACAACAGAATCGACCACCCCGCCTTCGGGTATTTCCAGCCCACAGACGAATACTACGATGCCATCATCCGCTGGCAGACCACCCGCAACGGCGTAAAGGGCCTGACAAAAGAATGCATCGGCTACGAGAACGGCGTCCTCGGCGGCCTGGTCAGCGCCCTGCGCGTCATGTGCTCCCCCGGCGACAACGTCCTCGTTCACACCCCGACCTACATTGGCTTCACCAACACCCTCCGCAACAACGGCTGGAACATCGTCCATACGCCTCTCGTTCCGGACGGAGACGGCGTCCCCCGCATGGACTACGACGACATGGAAAAAAAGCTGCGCGACAGGCACATTCACGCAGCCATCCTCTGCTCGCCCCACAACCCCTGCGGCCGCGTCTGGGAGCGCGAAGAACTCGAGCGCGCCTACGCCCTCTTCAAAAAATATGACGTCCGGGTCGTGAGCGACGAGATCTGGTCCGACCTCATCCTGGCCGGCCACACCCACATCCCCAGCCAGAGCATCAGCGACGACGCCCGCCACAGGACAGTGGCCCTCTACGCCCCCTCCAAGACCTTCAACCTGGCGGGCCTCGTGGGCAGCTACCACATCATCTACGACCGCACCCTCCGGGACCGGATCCGCAAGGAATCCTCCCTCAGCCACTACAACGAGATGAATGTCCTCTCCATGCACGCCCTGACCGGTGCCTACAGCCCCGAAGGCGCGCAGTGGGTCGACGAGCTCCGCGAAGTCCTGACCCGCAACGTCCGCTTTGCCGCCGGATACATCCGCGACAATTTCCACGGCGTCTCCCTCTTCGAGCCCGAGGGCACCTACATGCTCTTTCCCGACTGCGAACACTGGTGCCGCACCCACGGCAAGACCCTCACCGAACTCGAACAGCTCTGCTGGCGCGTCGGCGTCGCCCTCCAGGACGGAGCCATGTTCAACGGCCAGTGGAACCTCCGTATCAACCTCGCCCTCCCCGAAGCCCGGGTCCGCGAAGCCATGAGGCGCCTGGATGCATATGTCTTCAATGACCTGCCCTTCCGGTGACGAACGTCCCAGATGGTTTTCCAGGTGATTTCTTCTGCAAAACCAGGATAAAACAAAGATACAGCCATGGCAGAAACTCTCATTTCCGCCATGGCTGTATGCTTTTTAAGCCGTGCTCTTAAGATTCGTTTTACAGAGCATTTATTTACGGTGCGTAATTGACCGCCGCCTCCGAGACCAGCTCCAGGGAGCTGTCACGTATGGCGTAGACCTTGAGCGTCGCCGCAATACCGGTAATATCGGTGATGCCCTTGGCGGCCAGCGCATCCTGCATGTACAGGACACTCGAGTAGCCGCGGGTGCCGGGCAGGATCTCCATGCCGACAAAGCCCTCGACCGGCTGGCCGTTGACCGTGCTGTTTTCCAGGACCAGGCAGATCACCTTGTCCGTCTTGTTTTCGATATAGCAGGGAATGCTGCTGGAGACCGCGTCCTTTTGGACCGGGCCCTGCAGGATAAAGGTGCAGCCCGCATCGTTGACCACGACCGCCTCCTTGTCCACAGGCTTGCGGGCCGGTACCACGACCTGGTCCGCCTTCTTTCCGGACGGATAGACCGTGGAAATGGAATTCTCGCTCAGGACATCCCCGTCCTTGCCGTCATAGACGGACAGCCGCAGGGTCAGTTCATCCACGGCGGTGATGCCGAGCTTTTCGAGCTCGAGCACCGGGAAGATCATCTCCGAATCACAGCTCTCCTCCTTGGCCAGGCTGACCGACCAGGCGGTCTCGATATTGTATTTGTTCACGGCGCTGTTGTCCGCGCTGATCACGGTACTGTGCTTACCCTTGTTGTCGCAGTGCAGCTTGACCGTGAAGCCCTTCATATCGACCTTGTACCCGGTGATCTTCACCCGGACATCGTCTGTGCTCAGAATTTTCTCATCATCCTGCACATACTTGACATTCGCGTCCAGCACGCCCTCCTTGTAGCCCAGGATGGCATAGACCGCCTCGCGCGTCGTCCGCTCAAAGGTCATGGTGCTGCCGGCTGCCTGCACGGACAGCGTCTTGTTTTCGGCGCCCAGTGTATAGGCGGCCGCGCCGCTGTCCAGCACGATCGACGCGGCATCCCAGGTCCCAGCCCCGTCCGCATCGTCCGGCAGACCATAGAAGACAGCCGTCCCGTCCTCACGCAGATCCATATAGCAGACCTCTCCCATGGCCTCGGACTCCTTCAGACTCTCCGTGGTGATGGTGGTCTCCGCCAGCGTCATCTGCGTCAGCTTCCAGACCCCCGCCGCAGGCTTCGGCGCCGGTGCAGGAGCGGGCTGGGCCGCCTGTGCCGCAGGCTGGGCGGACGCTGCCGGCTGGGCGGGCTGCGCGGGTGCCGCCGGCTGGGCTGCCGGGGCAGCTTCCTTTTTGGCCGGATCCGCGGGCGCCGCTGCCTTCTCAGCGGCAAAAGCAGTCACCCCTGTCAGGCAGAGCTGGGCTGCCAGACACGCGATCAATCCTCTCTTCAAAAATCTGTGCATTTTGATTACCTCCTGAACCGCATATAGCGGAGTTATTCTCAAATCGTCAATCTATATTCTCTCAAATCATTCGCCGGATGGCAAGGTGCGATATTGTAAAAAGGCCTGTATGTCAACAAAATCAAGGCCATATCCCCCGGAAGGCCTGGAAGGCGCAGGGTCTTTTCCTTTGCAATCCCACCTGCCGCGTCGTACAATAATTGTGGTCCGCACATTTTCTCAACAAAGACTCACAATCAAGACTCACTATAAAAAAGAAACAGCCCCCAGGCGCCCTCTGTCGGTGAAGCTCATTGTTCTTCCCGTCGCCATTATTCTGGCTCTGTCCTCCGTACTGCTCATTACGGCCAACAAGGTCAACACTGAATGCGTCACAAGCCTCTATTATGCCTTCTCAAAAAAACTCTGGGATATGTGGTCGATGAGTATAACGCGAATGCTGTTGAATATCTCTGGAAGATGATCGATACGGATGAGTTTCGTGAAGTCCAGCAGAGAGCGATTGAGGCCGACGACGAGAACATCTTGAAGGACTGGATGCTCTCAAAGCCCAATCAGTACGGGCAGTCCGGGGACGACTCCACCACATATTTCCATGAAGAGACGATTCCCGCTTCCCTGTATCAGACCTACTGTACCCTGATGGGTTCTCTTGAGATTGCGAAGGATATGTATGGCCTGGAGTCCGTCTACATCCAGCGCGATGTCGGCGACAGCACCTATATTATCATAGATACAAGTGAAGGGCTTCTGTCCTTTGGATTGATTGACGACCCGAATAAGTTTTTCGCGGATTCTCAAAACAATGAAGCTCCCCCTCCCGCGGTCTATACGACGGATAAGGGGTGGTTCTGCTGTATCTATGAACCGCTCATCGCAGGACCGGATTCCCCCAACGCGGGTCAGACGATCGCCCTCGCAGGCGTCAATTTCCGCATGTCCGAGATCGTAGCCGAGCGGATTAAGTTCCTGCGGCAGACCTTCCTGTATATACTCTTTCTCACAATCGCCGCGATCGCCGCCACCTCGCTCCTCATGCGGCGCCTCGTCACGCGCCCGCTCAGGAAACTGACCGCAGAAGCCATGCGTTTTACGGAAGGGAGCGACAGCTACAGCAAAGAGTCCATGATCCGGATGGATTACGGCTCCAATGACGAGATCCTGGACCTGTATCAGGATATTCAGGAGATGCAGACACGCATCCTGGCGGATATGGACGATCTGCAGACCATGACCGCCGAAAAAGAACGGGCCAGCACAGAACTGCACATGGCCGCTTCGATCCAGCAGGGGGCCCTGCCCGCCCTTACCTCTGACATCACGGACCGGCCCGAGTTTACGCTCTCCGCCGATATGATCCCGGCCCGGGAGGTCGGCGGCGACTTCTATGATTTCTTCTTTTATGATGAAGACCATCTCGTGCTGGTCATCGCGGACGTCTCCAACAAGGGCGTTCCGGCATCCCTGTTCATGATGGCCTCCAAGATCATGATCGGCACCTACGCCCGGCGTGGAACCTCTCCGGCAGAGATCCTGACCTCCGTCAATCAGGAGCTCTGCAGGATCAACAAGTCCAGGATGTTCGTCACCGTCTGGCTCGGGATCCTGGATATTCCGTCCGGCGTCCTGACCTGCTCCAACGCCGGCCACCAGCGCCCCATTGTGCGGGGATCAGACGGTGTCTTCCGGATCCTGAAGGATAAACACGGGCTCGTCGTCGCCGTCAGGGCCCAGTCCAAATATTCGGATTACCAGATTCAGCTGGCTCCCGGCGATGCCATTTTTGTCTACACGGACGGCGTCACCGAAGCCAACAACGCCGACGGCGAATTCGGCGAAGACCGTCTGGAAGCTGTCCTCAACCGCACAGTCGGTCCCTCGCCGGAAGACTTCCTGAACCGCACGACCGGTTCGGCCGGTTCCCCGCCGGAAGACTTCCTGAATCGCACAGCCAGTCCCTCTCCGGAAGACATCCTGCGCACGGTGCGGGAGGACGTCGATGCTTTCGTGGGCGACATGGAGCCCTTCGATGACCTGACCATGCTCTGCCTGGTGTACAACGGCAAATGAACCGTCTCGGACGGTTCTCCCCGTTTCTTTTTGGGCCGCCACGGGATGCGCCACAGGGACGGTTCTCCCCATGGCTCCCGGAGAAAGCGAAGGGACCAGAGAACCGTCCCCATGGTCCCTCGAAAGGCATAACTAAGGGACCAGAGAACCGTCCCCCTGGTTCCCTGGCCCCTCGTTCGGCAGCATTCTAAATTGTTTAAAAAAACGGGATAATCACCCCTCCAGCGAGAACTGGAAAGCATTCCGGTTGAAACTGGTGGCGGTTATATGCTTTTTCTCGATCAGGCGCTCGTTGATGATCCGGGCCATGACTTTGCTGCGGAAGCTGTCCGTGCCGGAGGCCGCGTCGGTAATGTCAAAGATCTCCCCGCTGTCCCAGATGGAAAAATATACTCTACCCGGCTCGATCCGCAGGCAACATTCCGCTGACACGAGGTCATCCGGGTTTTTTTCTTTGATGAAGAGGAGCACGGTATCGGAGGTCAGCTCGACGGCACTGACAATGTGTTCGTCGACCTTGTGGTCCCGCAGGAATCTGCCCGCGCTGTCCGTGAAGGCCCGGATCCCGTCCCGGTCCAGCTCCACGCCCTCATCGAGAAGAGCCAGCGTGTTGTCTTCAATGTAGTAGGGAAAGCCCTCCCTGCCGTACCGGATGCGTATATAGGCAAAAGGATGACCGCCGCCACATAGGGGGAGGCCGCATAGCCGACAAACAGTCCCTCAGGACTGGTGAAGTATATGAACAGCCCCGCCAGGACCAGCGGGCACAGGAACTGGACCAGTATGGTCTCCAGCATGGCCAGGCCGGGCTTGTCCGTGTTCAGATAGTAGGAATTCATCAGGGACATGAGGGCCAGCATCGGGCAGGCGATCGCAAAGATCCGCATTCCGCCGATACAGATCTGCGTAAGCGCGGGATCCGTGATGCCAAACGCAAGCGGAATCCACGGTGCCCCGACCGCCAGCACGCCGCCGAAGGCAAAGCCCAGGATCAGGTTGACCGTGCGCGAGTGTTTCGTCAGCCCCAGCACCGCCGGTACATTCTTATCTCCAATATAAATGGGCAGGATCGGCCTCATGGCCTCCCCGGTCGACTCAAACACAGAGGTCATCTCTATGACAGCATACAGGACCGACAGCACCGGCAGGTAAGACTCCCCCCAGCAGGCGATCATCAGCCTGGTGATCACATAGAAAAGGAAGGGCAGCACAAAAAACATAGCTGAATCATTCCAGCCAAACAGACACATGGCCTTAAAATCCTGCCAGGAAAAATACCAGGCCGGACGCAGTGAGTTTCGCTTGCTCAGAAAATGCAGCCCCAGGATGGCGAACGCGATCACCGTACTGATCACTGATCCCATGGCAATCCCCGCGATTCCGTACATCCTCCCCAGAATGATGGAAAGAACAATGTTCACCAGCGGCGCGGCAATATTGGATGCCATACCCAGGTACTCGTCGCCGTCCGTTGTGATCATCGTGTTCACCAGCTCATAGACCGGCTGCAGCATCAGGTCAAACCGCAGGATCCCCATGAAGACTATGACATACTGTGTAATCTGTTCACTCAGACCCAATGTTCCCAGATAAAACCGCAGCATTACGGACACGGCAATAAAGGTCAGCACGCCCGTAATGCAGGACAGCATGAGCCCCATGCCAAACACCTGGTCTGCCTTTTTCTGCTCATACTCCCCGCTTCTCTTCGCGTACAGCATACTGGTCCCCACAGAAAAAGGCCCTCCGTGAAGATCGTAAAGCCCAGGAGCGGCGAGATCGCATTCATCGCCGACAGACCGTTCATGCCGATCACATGCCCTGTGATCGCTGTATCCGATATGCTGATCAGGACCCCCACGATCATTTCACACGCCGACGCCAGTAATATGGAATCAAATTTGCGGATCCCTAAGGTTCTTTTCTTTCCCAATGTCAATTTCATTTTCATTTTCAATTGTAATTCTATAGCAAACGACAAAAGAATTCTTACTTTCAGAAGTCTCATCAATAGCGATATTCCGCTTCATAATCAGCCAAAGTAAAGATGTTAATGTCGTTTACCAATAATCGGTTAGGCAGTGTCATTCGTCCGGTTTGAAGAAGCCTGCCCGGCTTCTCTTCGAGACAGATTTTATCACGCAGCCTGCCAATCGTGAAGTCTCATGAGGTTGTTTTTAACGGGACGGTTCTCCGATGCGCTCTCTTGAAGATGCCGTTTGTAAATGATAGTATTTGAGTCAGAGCATATTTCTCCTATTATGATTTTGTAAGGAGATTTCTGTTCCATACATATGTGCATAAATATGCATGAACTCTGCTTGATTCTGAAAAGGAGTCCCGGCCATGGCTGTCAGAATTGCTGTTGGTGATGAGAGTTTTGAAGAAATCAGAAACGACGGGCTTTATTATGTCGATAAGACGGAACTGATTTATGATCTGGTCGGTCGGACCAACAATAAGGTTTCGTTGTTTACCCGTCCCCAGCGATTCGGGAAAACGCTCAATCTGAGCATGATGGAGAGTTTTTTTGACATAAATCGGGACAGCAGGTCCCTGTTTGAAGGCCTTGCCATTTCCGGCCATGAAGACTTTTGCATAAGATGGATGAATCAGTACCCGGTCCTGCTCATCTCCTTCAAGGATGTTTATGGTCTGAACTTTGAGAGCGCATACCAGTTGTTGCAATCTGTTCTGGCCGACTACCGCAAACGGATCGCTGTAAGGTTTGAGAGAAATAAAATTGACCCGGCCACCCGAATCTCCTTCTCACAGATGTAGACAACCGCCGCGCCATGATCATAGAGGCAAAGCGGTCCTCCAGCCAGGCAGAAATGGAAAAAGACTGCGACAGGGCCCTGCAGCAGATCGCAGATGAAGAATATGCAAAGTATCTGGATTCCGGCTATGAAACGGTCCGCTGCTACGGCATCTCCTTCTTCCGGAAAACGGCATTGGTCAAGAAGATGTTAATCAATCGTTACCACCACTAGCATCAACAGTCAACGAGCCCGGCGGAGCATCCTCCGCCGGGCTCGTTTTGTGCTGTTCTGTGCTGACTCGCGTAATTCTCAATTCTACATCAGCGTTAATTCGTAAACGTAAAACTGCTCACCTTCCGCTGATTGATCAGCTCAGTACAATCCTTTTAGTTATAAGATTGGGTTATCCCTATGATGGTTGGTTATGGTGGTTGCTATCAGAGAATTCTCTTCCGCCTGAGCAGCAAGAGGCCAAGTCCTGTCAGCATGGCGCCGACGAGGTAAATGAGCCTCGTGCCGGGGCCGCCGGAGGCGGGAAGCTCTACGGTGTAGGTGCTGTTCTCCACATAGATTGGCGTGTCCTCTCCTGTTGCTTCCATTCTGTTGGGCACAACGGTTTTATCAGTAAGGCTTGTGTCATCCATGTAGTATTCAACATGCCAGATTCCGGTATCATGCTCTATCACGTAGTAAGTGTAGTTCTGTAAAGCACCTTCGCTGTCCTGATAGTATTTTGCAAGATCGGTTATGGTAAGTTCCCAATCATTACCGGATACGTTATTGCCACCCTCCTGCGTCTGGCCGCCCTGATCATTCTGGTCACCCTGTCCGCCGGAAGTGCCCGAGCTGCCGGAACCGCTCTGGCTGTCGCCGCCCTGATCTCCGGAACCGCCTGTGCCGCTCAGTTCATCATCTGCGGACGCAGCTTCCGCAGAAGCCGAAATAATCGTCGGTGTCTTCTTCAGCTCAAACTCTCCGAGTGAAGTTGTTGTAGAGCCTTCTTTCCGGATCAGTTCGATCTTCACTGTCCGATTGGTGTCAAAGGGATCTCCGTCAACTTCCTCTTCATTTACGATCCATTTCTTGATGACCTTGATAGAGGTCTTCTCTGTATTAACGAAGTTCCAGTTGGTGATATCTCCTTTCTCCGTTGTCTGTCCGGGGGTCATTTCCTCTGTGAAAGAATTCCTGAGTTCTTCATCCATGACTTCTTCCACGCGGTAGCGGATCACCTGGTTCGGTGTGCCGGACTTGGGCAGATAGGTATAGGCATAGGTCCATACAGTTGAACCCTCCTGGATATACCATGTAAGGCGAGGCTCAAGCGAGCCTGCCGACACCTGGTCCGCAGGCTTGACCTGTACTTCGCTTTCCGCTGAGGCAGTCACTACATTTGTATCAGGGTCTGTCGTCTCTGTCCATGTGTACAGTTTCAGGTCGAGGTGATCCGGAATCCTGGTCGGATCCTTTGTCACCCATGTCTTCGTGCCGGATACGGAAATATAATCCTTGTCATTCTTGATCGTCACTTCCTGATCCGAGCTGACCGTGAGTTCCACGGGCTCCGGATTCGTGATCTTCCATCCAAGTTGCTCGATGGTCCCACTATGATATTCACTAGAAACTGTGGTACCATCGATGGCCGTCTCGTAAACGCGATAGTAGACATGCTTATAGGTACCGCTGTTTGCAGGATCTTCTTCGTAGCGGGGCAGGTCTCCGGAGATCCATTCCCATGTCCTGGAGGTCATGGTTGTGGTATTTCCTTCCAGATCGGTTGAATCTACCGACTGCGGTGCAAGAGTCACAATACCGTTCACATCAGAAGGACTCGCCGCGACGTTATCCCCGGAGCCGATTGTTCCGACCGTCTGGACAGGCATCCACGTCTCCTGATCATAACTTTTTTCCAGCTTGAACTGAATCGTCTTCATCTGTTCGTCGGTTGCTCCGGCGAACCAGACCTTCTTCACTTTAAGTTTACCCTTCGGCTCGTTGACAATATTCACCGTCGCTTCGCCGGTATCATTGATGATCGCGGCACCTGCTTCCTGATTATCAGCCTGCCCATCAACCACATATGTCGGCTGATATCCGGGCGGAGGGACTTCCTTCACACGGTAGGAGTATTCAAGTCCCTGCGGGTTGTATTTGGGCAGGTTGTTGTAGGTGTATTGCCTGAACCCGCTCTCCGTACTCCAGACAGGATACAGGTAAGTGTAAGAAGATTCATCCGTTCCGACATTCTCGCCGGTCGGCGCAGTCTTCGGAACCGTAGGATCCAGTTTCAGAGCTGTTACCTGTTCCACTGTGGACCAGTCATCCACCGTGCGCTCCAGGATCAGCCTCGGGTCAGTATGACTCTCTTTGTCATCCTTCCAGATCTTTTTACCGTCAATCTTACGGATCTTTTCAAGCCGGTTTTCCAGCCTGCTTGTCCAGGTCCTGCCATAATCTGTAGACACAGATGTGCCGTTGACGCTGACCGGCATCCATTCTTCATTTGAAGAAGATCCGGGATCTGCGGAATCCTGTTCCGGAATCAATATCTCACCGTCTGCAGACTTCACCTGATAGGCTGTTTCCACCACGCGGTACTGTCTGCCGGCATCCAGGGGCTGGATGATATTGGAGATATATGTTTCTTCTGTACCGCTGGTCTTTCTGATCGAATACGTCGACCCGTTAAAGGCCATCTCATAGGTTTTTACAGTCGTTTCGTTCTGCTCTGTTTCATCCGTCCATGCAGTTTCATCCTGTGTCGCCAGCTTGCTCTGCAGCTTGAAACGAATAGTGTAGGGTGTCGTCGTTCCCAGGTCATCCCAGGTCTTCTCCACCTTCAGAGAGGTCGTATCATCCGTATTGACAATGGTAATGTCACCGTCGTTGGAAGCTGCCGCATCCCCGGGCTGGTCAGAACCGCCGGTTCCGTTCAGCTGATAAAGTGTGCTGACATTGGCGATACCGTCTTCTTCCACGTAGTAGCGGGAATCATACCAGTCACCGTCCTCTCCCCGG
>OCTW011531776.1_pt1 | contig 17450 bp, 14 predicted proteins | sample 1539671 | NCBI WGS metagenome assembly OCTW01 (sample SAMN02144230, study PRJEB22623) | gut metagenome | biome: sheep rumen | host: Ovis aries | place: New Zealand
TGATTATAAATTAGGTACTCTTGAATACAGATCACTTAGATTTGAAACTGAAGTGCTTGATGAAGAAAACTTCCAGGGTAATGCCGTAGTGAACTATGAGGAATATGAAATTCCTTATACACGTATTATCGAACATAAACACTTTGAATTTGGCACACAGCCAAAGACAGTCATCACAAGAGAATATCCAGCAACATGGCATAAGGGTGATGAACCATATTATGCTATGAATGATGATAAGAACAATGCCTTATATGCAAAGTATAAGAAGTTAGCTGATGATGAAGGTAAGGTTATCTTTGGTGGTAGACTTGGCCTTTATAAGTATTTTGATATGGATGATACTGTAGCTGCAGCATTACATTGTGTAAAGAAGGAATTGGATTAACATATGAGGAAGCTGTCATCTGATGAGATCAAGAATATTGAATTAAATATATTGCTTGAGTTTAAAAAAGTCTGTGATGAAAATAATCTTCGTTTCAATTTAAGTGGCGGTACACTCTTAGGGGCAATAAGACACAAAGGTTTTATTCCTTGGGATGATGATATTGATGTTTGTATGCCACGACCAGATTATGAAAAACTCTTTGAAGTGACTAAGAATAATGATGGAATGCTTAATAGTTATCTTCAATTAGCAAGTGTTGAAAATGATAAATATTTGTATCCCTTTGCGAAGGTTTTTGATTTGCGTACTAACTTAAATCAGAAATACCGCAATGATGGTAATTCACTTTGGATAGATATCATGCCTGTTGATGGTGTCTCAGCAGACTTTAAAGAAGTTGAAGAGACTTATAAAAAGGCAAAGCATTACCGTGACCTTTTAGCATTATGTAATGCGAACCCAAAAGAAGGGAAAACAAAATTCAAAAAAATGTTTAAGAAATTTGTTATTCCTTTTGTAAGACTTCGAGGAGAAAGATATTATTGTAACAAGATAAATGAAATAGCCCAGAAAGTACCTTATGGTAGTACAAAGTATGTCGGAGCAATTACTTGGGGATTATATGGCGCTAAAGGTGAAGTAATGGCTTTAGATGAGTATGAGAAACAAGTATTTGTAGAATTTGAAGGCTATCAAATGCCAACATATAGTTGTTATAAGAGTTATTTAACGAATATGTATGGTGACTATATGCAATTGCCACCTGTTGAAAAAAGAGTAACTCATGATATGGAGGCTTATATAAAGGATTAGAGTAATCTAAATATACATATTCGAATGGAAAACCGTGTTAATGTGTTTTTATTTTGACTATGGATATACTTAATGCCGATGATAAGTAGATGGGTTGCAAGATAAAATCATAGTGGTAGATGGCTATGTAGAAAGTATGTTGATATTGTGGTTTGCTTGTTAGCTACTGTATTCTATATATCAAAATACTACTTTCCAAAAAGCAACTTAACTCATATCAACATAGTCAATGATTGTCTCATCTTACATCAGATTCTATAAGCTTGTAATAAAGGTTTCAGGAACATTTTTTCATGCCATCACAAAAATCAATCATACAAGTCGATTGTTCGATCATAGTAATTGTCCCTTCTTACAAAGAGGTTATAACCAAAGCGAATCACCATATTCTTGAAAAGGGGCACATATTAATTAATGTAAGAGCGAGATAATAAGAAACTTCGATAGAAAGTGCGTTATTAGTTCCTGAGAACTTACGAAGTTATTAAGGAGTCATGAATATGAAAAATGATCTTATTTCTGTTGTTATCCCCGTATATAATGTTGTTGATTACTTAGATAAATGTTTGTCATCAGTCATTAATCAAACATATGAAAACCTTGAAATTATTCTTGTAGATGATGGATCTACTGATTCTAGTGGGAAAATTTGTGATACTTATTCAAAAGCTTATTCACGTATTGTATCTCTGCATAAAAGTAATGGTGGATTATCAGATGCAAGAAATTATGGGATTGAAAGGGCACATGGGAAATATATAACATTTATTGATTCTGATGATTACATAGACTTAGATTGCGTAGAATATCTATATAATCTGATTCAGAAATACCAAACATTAATGTCAGTTTGTCAACATCGTGTTATTTTCAGTAATGGAAAAATTGAAGATTATGGAAGTCTTGGTGATGAATGTTTGAATGCTCATGATGCTTTGGAACGCATGTTATATCACGATGTCATTGATACATCGGCTTGGGCAAAACTCTATAATAGAAGTTTATTTAAAGAAATTCGCTATCCAAAAGGAAAGGTTTTTGAAGATATTGGAACTACTTATAAGTTTTTCATAGAAAGTAAAAACATAGCAATTGGGTATGAATCTAAATACAACTATATTATGCGTAATTCTTCAATAAGTCGAAATTCCTTTTCACCATCTAAATTCGATCTTTTAGAGATGACCGATAAAATGGCTACGGATGTTTTACAATGCTATCCAGATTTAGACAGAGCTGTACTAAGAAGAAGAGTGTATGCTCGTTTTAGTACATTGAACAATATGCTAGATATTTCAAGCTATCAAGATGAAAGAAATGAAATAATCAAATTTATAAAAGGTCATAAAAAGGAAATACTGAATGATCCTAAAACACCTAAAAGAGATATTATTGCTATTAGATTATTATCTATAAGCTTCAATTTATATAGGTTCGTTTGGAAAAAATATAAAAAGGAGAGATAAAATGAATATTGCTTTAATCTTTGCCGGTGGGAAAGGTACACGTATGGGCGCTAGCTTGCCTAAGCAGTTTCTTAAAATAAATGGAAAAGAAATACTTTTCCATACTATTGATCTATTTCAAAGAAATAAAAATATAGATAAAATCTATATTTCAACAATCGATGATTATATTGATCATGTCAAAGAAGAAGTAGAAGTAGGGAAATATACAAAAGTTATAGATGTTATTGGTGGTGGAGATTCTGCCCAAGATACTATCTATCGTTTATTAGTAAGGGCAAAGAAAGATAATCCTGACGATTCTATTGTTCTTCTTCATGATGGAGTTAGACCATTTGTTGCACCCGATGTTATTGAAAAAAATATTGAAGGTGTGAAAAAACATGGTAATGCGATCACTTCATTTCCTGCTTATGAAACAATTATGATTTCAAAAGATCATGATGTTGTTGATGATGTCACTGTCAGAGCCAATACTTATTTAGGACAAGCACCACAAAGTTTTTATCTCAAAGATATTTTGGAAGCACATGAAAAAATCAGAATGCGTCCAGAAGGATATGAAAATATGGTGGATGCTGCTACGATTATTCGTACTCTAGGTGGTAAAACGCATCTCGTAATGGGAAATAGAGGTAATCTAAAGATTACTACACCAGAAGATGTATATACATTTAGAGCTTTTCTCCAGTATAAGGAAGATAAGGAAACATTTGGTTTAGGTTTATAGTTTGAAAGGAAGATATTATGAATATAGAAAATACTATCCTAAGAGAAGATATTGAGGCTATTTGTACATCTAGCCTCTTAGATTATACAAAGATTGACCATACAACTTTTCTTATAACAGGATCTACAGGTCTTATTGGATCAATCATCGTACGATCATTTTTGCTAAGAAATGAACAGTATCAGGCAGGTATTTCTATGATTCTTCCTGTTAGAAATATTGAGAAAGCTAAAGGCCTGTTTGGTGAAAATGATGCAATCACATATATTGAATCCCCGATTGAAACACTTACCCTTAATGATGATATATCAGTTGATTATATTATTCATGCAGCTTCACCTACAAAATCAAAATATTTCATTACTTATCCTGTAGAAACCTTGAATACAGCTATTAATGGAACACAAAGAGTTCTTGAAATTGCAAAAGAAAGACAAGTAAAAGGTATGGTATATCTTTCTTCAATGGAAATGTATGGCGTATTAGATTCTGAAAATGTAACTGAAAATGATCTTGGCTATATTGATCCATTGAATGTGAGAAGTTCATATTCACAAGGAAAACGGACATCAGAATTGTATTGCTTTAGCTATATGAGTGAGTATGATATACCTGTAAAAATTGCAAGAATAGCGATGACTTTTGGGGCTGGATTACCTAAAACAGAAAACAGAGTTTACAAGTACTTTGCTGATTGTATTCTGAATAAGAAAGATATTGTTTTAAAATCGTCTGGCACAACTTGTCTCAATTACAGCTATACAGTTGATACAGTTATAGGTCTTCTTTACATTCTACTTAATGGGAAAAAAGGAGAAGCCTATAATCTTGTTGGAGACAAGACAAACATGAATATTCTTGAAAGTGCAAAGTGGTTAGCAATAGAATATGGAGAAGGTCAAGTCAATGTTAGAGTAGAAATCCCAAAGGAAAATGCTGGTTTTGCACCTGACAACAAAATGATTCTTTCTAATGAAAAACTTAAGTCTATTGGTTGGCAGCCACATTATACCATTAAAGATGGATATAAGCGTTTGTTGGCATATTTAAAAAGCGAGGCTAAATAAATGAAGTATTTTACTGAAGAAACAGAAACAAGAGATAATATTCAGCGTACTGCTGGAATTAAAGCTAGAGATGACATTTCAAATATTTTACGAGATATAGGTTATAAAAGCTTAAATGTTAATGTTGATAATGCGGATTATGCAACATCAAATAAAATAAAAAAACTTGCCAATCATCTATATATTCGAAAAATATGGAAGAAAGCATTAGCCAACTTAAATAATGGTGATGAACTTATTGTTCAGTTCCCAATCATTAATCATTCACTTTTCTTAACTGATTTATTTCGTAATGTACAAAACAAAAAACATGTGAAAATCACATTACTTATTCATGATGTGGAAATTATTCGATCAAATCGTAAGACAAATATTAAACGAAGCTCTAAATTGAGAAATAAGATGGAAGAATTGAATTTAATGAAATCTTGTGATCGTATTATTTGTCATAATGAAGAAATGGTGAAGACTTTGATTGATTTAGGGCTGAATCCAAATAAAATTGAAGTTCTTGAAATTTTTGATTATCTTATTCCAGAATCAGAACATAGTTATGCTCATGCTCATTTTGATGGCAATATCGTCATTGCAGGCAATTTAAAGCCTGAAAAAGCAGGATATATGTATAAAATGCCTGATAATGTAGATATTAATGCTTATGGTATTGGATATGTGGATGAAGACAGAAAAAACATTCATTATTTTGGCTCATTTGATCCAAATGAATTACCAGGTGCTCTTGATGGATCTTTTGGCTTGGTATGGGATGGTACAAGTACTAATACATGTGAAGGCGCGTACGGAGAATATTTGAAAATCAATAATCCTCATAAAACATCACTTTACATTGCTTCTGGTTTACCTGTTGTTATTTGGTCGCAAGCCGCACTTGCACAGTTTGTTTTAAAATACAATTGTGGTATTGTTGTTGATTCGTTGAATGATTTACATGATAAACTTTCGCAAATCACAGAGGAAGAATATAATCGGATACTTCAATCTACGCTTGAGACATCTAAAAAACTACGTAGTGGTTATTTTACGAAAACAGTCGTTAAGAAATTATAATTAACTATATAAGCCTAGCGCTTTTATAGTATTGAAAATCAATTCATCTATTTCAGAAATTGCTTTGAGCAATCTCTCTTTTTACTTCATGAAGGAGGCAGTACATGGCAAAACAGAAATCTTTAAAAGTTAACTTCATTATGAATGCTATCTTGACCATGTCATCATTCATTTTCCCGCTCATCACTTTCCCTTATGTATCACGTATACTTATGCCTTCTGGTGTAGGTAAGGTTAATTTTGCAACATCAGTTATCAATTATTTCAGTATGATTGCTCAACTTGGCATACCAACATATGGTATTCGCGCCTGTGCAAGAGTAAGAGATGATCGAGAAAAATTAACAAGAACGGCTCATGAGTTACTTTTTATCAATATTGTAATGAGTATTATTAGCTATCTTGGACTATTTATTGCTTTGTTGACTGTACCAAGATTACAAAGTGAACGTCTGCTATATGTGATCGTAAGTTTCACTATCATTCTTACAACAATTGGGATGGAATGGATTTATAAAGCACTAGAACAATATACTTATATAACTGTTCGATCACTAATCTTTAAGTTTATCTCAGTTGTAGCGATGCTTTTATTGATCCATTCAAAAAGTGATTACCTTCTTTATGGAGCTATATCTATCTTTGCTGCAAGTGCATCAAACATCTTTAATTTTATCAATGTCCATAAGTACATTGGCTTAAGACCAGTAGGCAATTATAATGTTCGCCAGCACTTAAAGCCAGTAATGATCTTCTTTTCAATGTCCGTTGCTACAACAGTATATACAAATCTAGACACAGTTATGCTAGGATTCATGAAGAATGATGCTGAAGTTGGCTATTATACAGCTGCAGTGAAGATAAAAAATATCCTTGTATCGATTGTAACATCACTTGGAACAGTATTACTTCCACGTGCTTCATACTATATTCAAAAAGGTGAAATAGATCAATTTAAATTTTTAAGCAAAAAAGCATTGAATTTTGTATGTCTTCTTGCCACACCATTAGTTATCTACTTCATCCTTTATGCAAAGCAAGGCATACTTTTATTATCTGGTAAGGCATACGGACCAGCAGTATTACCTATGCAGTTAATTATGTTCACTGTTCTATTTATTGGGATGTCTAATATTACAGGAATTCAAATTCTTGTCCCATTGGGTTATGAACGTATCGTGCTCTACTCAGTCATTTCCGGGGCAATAACTGATCTTGTCATTAATTTTATTTTGATTCCAGAACTTGCATCATCAGGTGCTGCCATAGGAACACTAGTTGCTGAAGCAGTAGTATTAATTGTTCAGTATTTTTCAGTAAGAAAACAAATTCCTGATCTGTTTCAATCAATAAAATGCTACAAGATTGTCATTGCAATTATACTCGCATCAGCTGGCTCATTCTGGGTTGCATATTTAAATCTTCATACATTTATTACTTTATTATTATCTGCAATATTGTTCTTTGTTATTTATGGCATATCGCTTATTCTTATGAAAGAAGCTCTTGTTAAAGAAATATTGGGACAGGTATTATCTAAAGTAATGCCTAAATAAGAATGTTATTGATAAAGTTTAGATAAAAGAGGGAGGGGCAAAAATGGTTGACTATTTAAAAGGCATAATTTTTGTTATATTTCATATAACTCTGATGTTATTGATTGGAACAGCAATAAAAAATGAAAAAAGTGCTCCAGTCAGAATCATTATTGGTTATATATTTTATAACGTAATTATCGGTGTTTTTGGTATTTTCCTTCAATTCTTTCAACTACCTTGGAAAATATACTATTACTTTGTCATATTAGTTAATATTGCACTATTACTTTTATCTGTCATTGTTATAAGAAGAAAACATTATGCCATTTTTGAAGAAGGTCCTTCTCATTTTATAAAAAAATATTGGTTTGTTTTATTTGTAGCATTATGCGCGATTGCAACAGTTTCCTTTTATAATATTGAACTATGGCATAACAATACAACAGATGATGCATATTATCTAGTGAAAATGGCTGCGTTACCCTATGTCAAAAATCCATATAATATTTATATTTCAACTGGTACACCAGCAACTTTTAATAGATTTGATATAAGAAATTTTAATGTCTTTGAATTAGAGGCTTCAGTCTATATTTACACACTGAAGATTATTCCAACATTATTTGCAAGATGTTTCTTAGCATTCATTAACTATTTTATTTATTCTTGCACAATTTACATGTTTGCAGAGAAGCTTGCTGAAAAAGGCAATGTAAAATTAAATAAGAATTATCTCCAATATGCTTGCGCAGTGATGATTCTTTTCTGCTTTGATACAGCAAGATTATCATGGCATCATATTATCGACGTCAGAGATGGATGGGCAATCAATCATGCAATGTATTTTAGTTCTGCTCTTGTAAGAGCAGTAGGCATTATTTGGCTAATTGTACCTTTAATCGATTTAAAAAAGATAACTATTAAATCAATTGTGATATTTGTACTGATTTCTTTTGTTTTATTGGTGAAATCAACAGTAATTCTGCCAGTCATTTTTATTGTGGCTTGTTCATATCTTTTGTATTATCTTCTAAAGAAAAATCTAAAGTTAGGGATACTTTTTGCAATTATTGTCTTGGGGTTTGGAATCATAATTGATAAAAATATTATTACTTTATTTTATTTTGATAGGATAAATAATGGTATTAATTATTTCCAAAATAATATGTTCTCAGTATTTACTATACCTTTCTTGCTTGCTATTATTATCATTTCAATTTATAAGTGGAAAAATTATCAATCTTTTTCAATTTTCTTATTAAATATGTGTTTATTTTTTGTGATCAAGCCATTACACACATTAGTCATGATGTTTTCCATATATGGTTTTGTTGCGGATCGTAGCGTTTCTACTTTGTGGATGTATGTCATTGTTTATGGTGGTATCTTATTATTGTTGGAAATTCTTGATTTCATTAAAAATTATAAAATAAGACATATTGTACCTATATTGTTAGTTTCCCTTTCTATATGTTATTGTTTAGCTTCTGGATTTATTATCACAAGAAGTTTACCAAATATGAAGAAAGAAATTCATACATTCATAAACAATAAATACTATGTCGCACAGTTTGAAATTGATTTAGGTAAACAATTAAATGAATTATCTAAAAAAGAACAAGAACCTATAGTATGCTATGCTCCACAGTATGTTTATTTATATCAGTCAAACCATAAAATAAGATTTTCTAATCGTTATGATATCCCATCAATCGCATTAGGTGGGACTATTAGACAGTTTGCACCTAATGTTGTTGTACCCTATCCGAGAGCAGAAACGTCGGATAGCTATAATGCATATATGAAATTTATTCAACAACCAAATAATGATAATTATTTGAAACTTAAAGAGAAATTGGAAAATACAAATATTAATTGTTTAATAGCATATAACAATGGAGAAGATGAATATTTAAGAAGACTTGGATTTAAACCTTACGGTGAACCTGTCAAATCAGAATATGCGAATTTAGTTATTTATTATAAATAAGTATAAATGACAGGAAACTTTTCTTATATATATTTGTCGCATAATAGATGCAAGATCATTCAAGAAGTACAGACTTTTAATATTTTTTAGAATTATCTTTATTAAACATTAGAATTCAATAATAAAACTGTGATATACCTAGTATGGAGAGTACAGGAGTCACAGTTTTATTATTATATGATAAACTTTAATAGAAAAGCCAATATACCCAAATATTAGAAAATATGTTATATTGTGAATGATTGTCGAAAGGATGAAGTAAACAATATGAAAATACTTATTATTATTCCTGCATATAATGAGGAAGAATCAATTCTTAGTACAGTACAAACAATTAATGAATATAATATTCATGCTGATACAAAGCTAGATTATGTCGTAATCAATGATGGATCTACCGATAAGACAAAACAAATTCTTGAAGATCACCATATTAATCATGTGACACTTGTCCACAACCTTGGTATAGGTGGAGCAGTACAGACAGGATATAAATATGCATTAGAAAATGACTATGATATTGCTATTCAGTTTGATGGTGATGGTCAACATGATATTAATTATGTTCCTAATATCGTACAACCAATAATTGAAAATAAAGCTGATTTTTGTATTGGCTCGCGTTTTGTTGATCCGACATCAAGTGATTTCAAGTCAACAGGAGCTCGTCGTGCTGGAATTAAAATAATTTGCACATTAATTAATCTTTTTGCTCATAAAAGAATCTATGATGCAACAAGTGGCTTTAGAGCAGCTAATCAAAATGCCATTAAGTATCTTGCAAAAAACTATCCAACAGAATACCCGGAACCAGAATCAATTGTTGATCTGTTAAGAATGGGGTATCGTATTGAAGAAGTACCGGTACAAATGCATGAAAGAAGTGGTGGTGTTTCAAGTATAAGAGCCTGGAAATCTGTTTATTACATGATTAATGTTTCATTGTCCATCATTATTGCAAGTATGAAAGGAAAGAAATAATATGAGTAAATATTTATTATTGATTGCATTAGCTGTCTTATTATTTGCAATTGCTATATTGAATCTTGTTCGTCAGAATAAGCTTACTATGAAATATGCATTATTATGGTTAGGACTATCACTGCTGACAATTATTGCGTTGATTTGGCCTGGTTTATTGAATGAATTATCTAGTTTATTAGGCTTTATATCTATGTCTAATATGCTATTTTTAATTGCTATTTTTGTATTAATTATGATTTGTGTATCACTATCCGTTATTGTGTCAAATCAGACAAAGAAAATCATATTACTCATACAAGAAGTGTCATTGTTAAAATCAAAATTTGAGCAAAAGGATTTAGAAGATGAAGACTAAGGGAACAATCTGTTTATTTTCAACTCAGTTCTTTCCACATCTAGGAGGTGTGGAAAGATATGTTTATAATATGGCAAAAGAATTAATAAAAAGAGGATATAAAGTTTATATTATAACTTCATCAGTGGATGGAGAGAAAGATATTGATATGTATGAAGATATTCATATCATACGTTTACCATCTATTGGCGTGATGTCAGGAAGAATGCCTGTTTTAAAAGATAATCATAAGACAAATCGATTAATGGAAACACTATATGAACAGGAAAAAATTGATTTTGTAGTTGTTAATACACGTTTCTATCGATTATCTATTTATGGTATGAAGTTTGCTAAAAAGCATCAAATTCCAGTGATTACTATTGAACATGGTTCTGCATATCTGACATTCAACAATAAATTCTTAGATATAGCTGAAAGAGTTTATGAGAAATTCATTACTCATATTGGTAAAAAGTATTGCAAAGATTATTATGCTGTCTCTGAGTATTCAAGAAAGTGGCTTAAAGAATTTCATATTGATGGTAAAGGCGTCCTTTACAATTCCATCAATCCTGATGACTATCATATGAGTGAGTTAACGGGTGAATTGAAGGAAAAGCTTGCCCCAATAGAAAATGGAATTTCAATTGCCTATACTGGACGTTTAATACCTGAAAAAGGTGTTAATGTGCTGATCGAATCATTTGAACAATTACGCAAGAAATATGAGAACATTTATCTGATTCTAATGGGGGAAGGACCATTAGAATCAGATATTCTTAAAGCTAATGATGATCATATTATCTATTTAGGAAGACAGTCAAACAAAGATGTAATCAACATATTGAATAAAGTAGATATTTTTTGTTTACCATCACGCTCTGAAGGCTTTTCAACTTCGGTACTTGAAGCCGCGCTTACGAAGTGTTGTATTATTACGACAAAAAGAGGTGGATCTGTGGAACTCATAACTGATGATCGATATGGTATTATTATCAAAGATAATCGTTTGCATTTTGTTAAGGAAGCATTGGAAAAAGTTATTGATGATGCAAATTATCGTAAAACATCAGCTAACAATGTATATAAACGCGTTATAGAAAATTTTACATGGAAACAGTGTGTGGATGAATTAGAAAATGTTATGGAAAGGATGAACATAGATGAGTGATAAAACAATAACTGTTTTTACGCCTACTTATAATAGAGGATATATACTTTCTAATCTTTATAATAGTTTGGTAAACCAAACTTATAAAAATTTCGTTTGGCTTATAGTTGACGATGGATCTACAGATAATACAAAAGTAATGGTTGAAGAATGGATAAAAGAAGGAAAAATAGATATTGAATATTATTATCAAGAAAATCAGGGCAAACAAATTGCTATGAATCTTGGAGCTGAGAAATGTAACACAGAATTATTTGATACAGTTGATTCAGATGATTACATGACACCTAATGCATTAAAAAATATCGTTGAATTCTGGAATAAGCATAAGGCTGAAAACTATGCTGGAATTATTTCGTTGCGTGGTAAGACTGAAATGGAGTCGTTGACGGGTTCATACATGCCTGAGCGTGTGCTGCATTGTAAATATAGAGCGCTTTATGAAGAATATGGATTTGTTGGAGACTCGAATCAGATTTATAGAACAGATGTCATTAGAAAATACCCATATCAATTATTTCCTAATGAAAAGTTTATTGCTGAAACTGCTCAGTTTTTACAAATAGATGATCACTACGATATGCTTTTGCTTAATGATATTTCAGTTATCTGTGAATACCGTGAAGATGGTTACAGCAAGAATGTAAAAAAATTATTAAAAAATAATCCATTAGGTTATCGTTATATTAAAGACTTAAATTATAGACATAGTAAAACATTAAAGGGAAAATTCGCGGAAATGATCAAGTATTGTTGCGCAAACTTTATGTGTCACGATGGACAGGGATATAAACTGGCTGCAAATAAGCCAATGTATTTATTGTGCTTTATTCCTGGTGCCTTATGTTACTTGATTTTCTATAAGAAGGCTTAAAGTGAGGAAAATAATATGAGTGGGAAAAAGAGAGCTACTGTAAATGTTAGTTCATCTATGCTTTTACAGATTGTTTCTATTATATCTGGATTTATATTACCGAGACTTATTCTCACTTATTTTGGTTCAGATATTACAGGATTAGTTTCGTCAGTCAGCCAGTTTCTTAATTATATAAGTTTATTTGAAGGTGGGGTAAGCATGGTCATCATGTCTTCACTCTATGCCCCTCTAGCTAATAAGGACTATAAGAAGGTTAGTGGAATTATTAAGGCTGCTGATTCTTTTTATAGAAAACTTGGCTTGATGTATGTGATTTATGCATTGGTCATTTCTATTGGTTATCCACTTGTCGTTAAGACACCATATAGTTTTGCTTTCGTAGCGAGTCTGTCAGTTATCTTAAGTAGCAATCTTTTTGTGCAATTCATGTTTTCTATTTCCTACCGCACATTGTTGATTGCTGATCGTAATGGATATATTGTTTATTTCTCACAAAGTGCTTTCTTTGTCTTGAACTTAATTATTTCCTTTGTTGTACTCGCTATTTATCCAGAAATTCATGTTCTTAAATTTGCGAGTGCAGCAGCCTTTGCTATTCAGCCATTGCTCTATGGAATATATGTTAGAAAGCATTATCCATTAGATAAACATATTGAACCAGACGAAGAAGCATTAGCCCAGAAATGGGATGGATTTGGTCAGAACTTTGCCCTCTTTATTCATAACAATACTGATGTTATGGTTTTAACTTTCTTTGCAACACTAAAAGATATTGCTGTTTACAGCATATTCTTTATGGTGACAAATGCAGTTAAAACAATCGTTTCATCTGTTTCTAATGCATTACTACCTTCAGTTGGGAATGTTTATATAAGCGGTAATAAAGAACGTTTTGAGAACGCATTTAATTTATATGTAGCCATTGTTTATACACTTTCTAGTTTTTCATTTAGTATGTGTGTGATTTTACTTATTCCATTTGTTAAGATTTATACAACAAATGTTCATGATGCTAATTATATTCAACCACTATTTGGCATTATTCTCACAACAGCTTATATACTTGAATGCTTAAGAGAACCCTATTTACAACTCACATTTGTCGCTAAGAGATTTAAAGAAACAACAAAGTATGCTTATATTGAAGCAATCATTAATATTGTCATTTCAATTATACTTGTTGTTAAATATGGATTAATAGGGGTTGCTATAGGAACTGTTATTTCAGTTATTTATCGTTTTGTTGTTTTGATTCAATTCTGTAAGAAGAATATAATTGATTTATCCATTAGAAAAGTCATTGGTGATTTACTTTATGTGACTGTTCCTATTGTAATCAGCTACATACTTGTAAACAAATTGTTCACATTTACAAGTATAACAATGCTGGGCTGGGTGATTTTTGCAGCCAAATGTGCTTTTATTGTCATTCCAGTTATAATCATCAATACGCTTATTTTGAAGAGAAAAGATATGATGGAAGTCATACGTATGCGTAAAAGTAAGAAAGGGAGGGTATAGAAATCATTATGGAATACTATGATGATGAAACTTTAAAGAAAGTACAAAATATTGAATTAATGATATTATTTGATTTTGATACATTCTGTAGGGAGCATAAAATAGATTACTTCCTATGTGGGGGATCTGCTTTAGGTGCGGTTAGACATGGTGGATTTATTCCCTGGGATGATGATATTGATGTTTTCTTGCTTAGAGATGACTATGATAAGTTCTTAAACTTTGCTGAAAAAGAAATGTCAGATAAGTATTATATTCTTGATTATGATCACAATAAGGATTTTGTAATGATGAATGCTCATCTTTGCTTAAAAGGAACAAAGTTTATTCCTAATGATATTAAAACATTAGAAGATTCTGGTATTTTCCTTGACTTATTCTGCTTGGATAATATTTCCGATGATTCTCAAAAGGCAAAGAAGCAAATTAAGAAAGCTTGGACCTGGAATAAGCTCATGATTCTTTCAAAAGTTAAGAAACCTGTTCTTATTATGTATTTTGGCTGGAAAAAGAAATTGATGGAAGTCATTCTGATGATTGTCCATTATATGCTTTTACTTGTCCGTATTACACCAGAACATTGTTATAAGAAGATCAATTACTATAGAGATCTCTATAAAAATGAGGACACGGATGCAGTTGGCTTTATGTTTGACTCAACACCATATATGTCAGTCTTAAAGAAGAGTGAAATGTATCCAACGGAAAGAATGATGTTCAACGGTGTTGAAGCGAATGTGCCACATGATGTCAAAGCTTATCTAAAACATACATATGGAGATTATATGAAGCTTCCACCAAAAGAAAAACAACATAATCATGTTCCTTATCGATTAGATTTTGGTCCATATAAAGATTGTTTATTTAAAGGGGGGAGAGTGATAAGAAATGAGAAAGATACTGATTGCACTAATAACATTTAGCATGCTGCTTGTCATCACACCTGTCACAAAGACATATGCAGCGGAAGGCTGGAAACAAAATGATACAGGATGGTGGTATGAGAATGCCGATGGAAGCTATCCAAAAAATCAATGGAAGCTTTTAGGTGGTACTTGGTACTATTTTAATGATGCTGGCTACATGGTGACAAATTGGTTCAAAATCAATAATACTTGGTATTATTTCAGTAATAGCGGGGCAATGCTTACTGGTTGGAGTGTTATTAATGGTAAGCTATATTATTTCTTGCCATCAGGTGCCATGAATACAAAAGATTTGTATTTAAATAATCATACATATACATTTAACACAAATGGTGATTTAAAGTTTGACCAATATACATTAACAGTTGGAACAACACAGTTCTTAAGCGCTGATTACTTTGACAGCAATACAGTAAAATACACAACAAATAACCAGAAAATTGTACAGGTTACAAACAATCGTGGTTTAATGATGCCTATATCTAATGGCACAACAACAATCAAAGTAACAGGTAAAGTTGCCGGTACAACATTTACCAATAATTACAATGTTACAGTAAAGCCAAATAACAATGTCAATGTTGGTGTGGATATCTCATCCTGGAATCATGATGTTGATTACAATAAGCTTAAAGCCAATGGTGTGCATTTTGTAGTATTGAGAGCCGGTCATAGCGAGATGGATTCAACATTAGTAAGCAATGTGAAAAAAGCAAGTGCAGCTGGTATGAATATTGGACTCTACTGGTATGTCACATCTAAGACTGTCGAAGAGGCTAATAAAGAAGCGGATAACTTCATTCAAGTCCTTGATGCCATTGGAGGATATAAGATCAATTATCCATATTTCTTAGACTTAGAAAGTGATAATATTGTTGAAAATGTTGATAAATCGCAATGGGCAAGTCATATTCAGGCTATTACAGAAGTCTTTGTCAATAGACTTTATGAACGCAAGGGTATTACTAATGTGAGTATTTATGCTAATACAAATTGGCTCAACAATTATATCAATAATACTTACTTTGCTTCATTCCCAATCTGGCAAGCTCATTACAATCTACAAACAAATGGCCCTTCAGCTATTATTGCTGGAGCAAAAATATATGCAACATATTATCAGACTGGTAACAAATATACTATTGACGATAATGGTGCTGAATACATGGACTTTAACTATGAATATGTCATGAATAGACAGCGTTGGTTTAATAACAATAATCAGTATTATGATGCAAATGGAAATATCGTGAAATCTACATGGAAGCTTATTGCTGGACAATGGTATTATTTTGATCAAAATGGTTATAAAGCTAAAGGCTGGAAATTACTTAATAACAAATGGTATTACTTTAATAGTAATGGCGTTATGCATAAAGGCTGGACAAAAGTCAATGGTGTATGGTATTATCTCAGCAATTCAGGGGCTATGTTGACGAATACATGGGTAGGTAACTACTATGTGAAAAATGATGGAAGCATGGCAACAAATACCTGGATTGGTATTTATCATGTTAATGAAAATGGTGTTTGGGATAAAACTGCAGGCTGGCAGAAGGACGCAAAAGGCTGGTGGTATCTTAATACAAATGGTTCATATCCTACGAATACATGGAAATTGATAGATAATCATTGGTATTACTTCGATAAATCAGGATATAGAGTGATTGGCTGGCAGTTTATAGGAAAGAAGTGGTACTTCTTCAATGAAAGTGGTGCTATGTTAACAGGCTGGCAGAAGATTAATAATGTTTGGTATTATTTCAATACAAGCGGAGCAATGGTGACAGGCTGGCAGCTAATAAATAGTAGATGGTATTATTTCTATAATAGTGGTGCAATGGCAAGCAATACTTGGATTGGAAAATATCATGTAAATGCATCAGGTGCATGGGATTCACAGCGGTAGTATTCTACTGCTGTTTTTCTATTAAATGATGAGAGATAGATAAATTGAAAATGATGATCAATAGCATTTATTAACGTATGAATTTAGAGTGGTTTATGATAATACAAATACTTTTTTGATCATTTTCGCTGTTAGATTAAAAAACATTTCACTTAGAAATGTACTTTGCATTTTTAAGAATTGTGTTATACAGTTCGCGTGAATGATATTTTTTTAACATTAAGAATAAAGGGAGAGATGGGAATGAAAATTGTAAGTAAAAAGTGTTTGTCTGGCATTATTGTTCTTTCGTCAGTTATACTGCCTGTTCAAGCAGCAACAATGCCCACATATGCAGAATCGCAAGTTGGAATGAATGCTGTCACAGAAATGAATACGAAGTTGATTAAAGTGGAGGCAAAGGATCCAACTTGTACGACGGATGGAAATATCACTTATTGGACAAATAGTGATCATAATAAATTCTTTAGTGATGAAACTGGGAAGAATGAAATCAGTCAGGAAGTAACAATTGTCAAAGCAACAGGACATAAATGGAATGAAGAATATACTGTTGATCGAAAAGCAACTGAAACAACAAAAGGTCAAAAGTCAATCCGTTGTTCAGTATGTAATGAAATAAAGCCTGGTAGCGAAGTGGAATTCAGCCTCGGCTGGGAAGA
>OCTW013412106.1_pt1 | contig 17447 bp, 12 predicted proteins | sample 1539671 | NCBI WGS metagenome assembly OCTW01 (sample SAMN02144230, study PRJEB22623) | gut metagenome | biome: sheep rumen | host: Ovis aries | place: New Zealand
CGCGTGCTGGGGGCTTAGCTCAGTTGGGAGAGCGCCTGCGTCGCATGCAGGAGGTCACGGGTTCAACTCCCGCAGCTTCCACCAGTTGATTATGATGAGCGGTTTAGGCCGCTCTTTTTGTTTTCTTTCTCATATTTTTGTAAGGACGCAATGATGCAGAGATCAGGCTTTGTGATAGCATTGAAGGAAAGCGTAATCACAGGTTTATAGCTTCAAATGATGATTTTGCGGCTTTGGTGTGACGATCAGCGATCAGCGAAAATATAGCAAATAAGGCACGAAAGATTGCTTTTCTGTGTTTGATGTATTCCTTTTTATGGCGGGAAGAAAAAGTGGTATAATATGCCTAGAAGGTGTGTCAAAACGGCAAAGACGTTTTGACATGTGTGTATTTATTATGAAGAAAACAATTTTATGTGGCTTGCTGACAGGGGGCATGATCCTCACGAGCATAGTGGGCGTGCAGGCTGCTGGCAGTAAGATGAATGTTCTGACAAAGGTGCAGTATGATCAGAACTACTTATTCCAAGGCAAGGCTTCCACAACTTATGGCTATAATGCGAAAGGGTTTGTGACGTGTGAAACATACAAATGGCCGCAATCAATCATGAGCGGGACCTATTCTTATACTTATAACAGAGCCAATCACATTGTAAAATTATCAAGCGGCACGAAGCTAACGTATAAAGGCAATAAGTTAATGAAAATTGGTGATAGTAAACTGGTTTATAAAAAAAGGGCCAATTAATCAAAGCTGTGACTTTGCCAACGGCTGTATTTTCTTACAACAAGAAGGGACAGCTGAGTCGTCCTGAAGGTGTCAATGCTTTTGAAATTGTTTCAAGCTATCAGTATGATCGAAGAGGATATCTGACGACATTCAGAATGGATGGCGTTAATGGGGAAAAAGGTGATGTGATCACTTATAAAAATGTTTATCGTGGAGCCCTTCTTGTGAAGCAGCATTATACGTATAAGAAGACAGGCAAGAAGCGTGCTTTAAAAGGAACGATTACTTACTTCTTTTATATGGCTTAAGGAATCAGGATGTGTTGATCCTGATTTTTTTAAACACCTTTTTGAGTAAGATTGTAGGCAATTGAATAGGAAGCGTGTATAATAATACCATTACACAAGGAGGATTTGCATGGAAAACTACCAGGTAAATGAGATCCTTCATGGATTTCAAATTGAAAGAAAACGTGAGATTCCTGAACAAAAGGGAATTCTTTATGAATTGACACATATAAAAACAAAAGCAAAACTTGTTTATTTATCAACGGATGATAAAAATAAACATTTTTCAGTGACTTTTAAGACCTTACCAGAAAATGATACGGGGGTCTTTCATATCCTCGAACACTCTGTGTTATGTGGATCAGACAAATATCCGGTCAAAGAACCATTTGTGGAGTTATTGAAGAGTTCAATGAATACGTTCTTAAATGCGATGACCTTTCCGGATAAGACGATGTATCCTGTCTCTTCAAAAAATGAACAGGACTTTCTAAATTTAACGGATGTTTATTTAGATGCGGTTTTCAAACCAGCAATCTATCATAATAAGAAGATTTTTGAACAGGAAGGCTGGCATTATGAATTAAGAGATCAAGGTGATGAGGTTGTCTATAAAGGTGTTGTCTTTAATGAAATGAAGGGGGCTACTTCTTCAATTGATACGATGATTGATAATGAATTGATGCGGGCCCTTTATCCTGATAATGCCTATCAGTATATCTCTGGAGGAGATCCTAAAGCTATTCCAACATTAACGTATGAAGAGTTCTTACATAATCATCAGAAGTATTATCATCCTTCTAACAGCTATTTCTATATTGAAGGCGATCTCCATATCGAAGCGGTATTAAAGAAGATTGCTCATTATCTTGATGCTTATGAAGAAGGCGAAAGCTTTGACTTACCAGATCAGGCGGTGGTGCCAAATACGACGGTGCGTTCTTACTATCCTGTAGCTAAAGGGGAAGAAACGAAGGAAAAGACTCAGATTACTTTTGGAAAAGTGGTGGCATCTTTTGATGAAATCCAAAAGATTTTAGCGATTAATATCTTATCCGATTACTTAACCGGCTCTAATGATGCACCTCTCAAGAAAGCGATCTTAGATGCGCATTTAGCGCAGGATTTCTATACCGCTATTACCGATGGCATCAAGCAGCCATTCTTTGTCGTCAGCGCAGTTAATACAGAAGAAAAACGCTTACTCGAGATTAAGAAAGTCATTCGTCAGGTGATTGATGAGATCTTAGAAAAAGGGATTAATAAAACACAGTTAGAAGCTTCTTTAAACCAGTTAGAATTCACCACGCGTGATGTCAGTGAGCCAAAAGGTTTAATGCATAACTTATTGGTTTTATCCTCACAGTTATATGGCGGGGATCCAGCTTTATACTTATCTTATGAGGCGCCTTTAAAAGCTTTAAGAGAGGCCTTATCAACGCATTATTATGAAGACTTATTACAGTCATTATTTGAAGATAATGGCGTGGCAACAGTCGTCATGGTGCCAGATGATCATTTAAGTGAACGCATGGCAGAAGAAGAAAAAGAAAAGCTTGCCGTTATTAAAAGCAGCTGGGATCAGGAGACTTTAAAACAGGTGATCGCCGAAAATGAAGCGTTAGATGCTTGGCATGAAACCCCTGATACGCCCGAAGCGTTAGCGACGATTCCTAAGTTATCACTAAGTGATTTAAAGGATCAGCCGGAAGAGTTAAAAACAAATGTGCAGACGATTGACGGTGTTACTGTTTTAACCCATCCTTCACCAATTGATGGAATTGTCTATTTCAATGCCTACTTTAAGTTAGATGTTGCAAGTCATGAAGACTTAAGTGCTTATTCTTATTTACCAAACTTATTAGGCTCGTTACCAACCAAACGTTCGTTAATGGAATTATTATATGATATGAAAGCCAATACCGGTCGGTTAACTTTTGATATTGGCTCAACGAGTATCCCTGGCGATCTTGATCATGTGGAAGTGTATTTAATGGCGAAAGCTAGTGTCCTCAAAAGCAAAGTAGGGGATGCTGTTCGTTTAATCAAAGAAGTCTTAACGGAAACGGATTTAACGAATAAAGACTATATTCAGCCATTATTACTGCAGATCTATGATGACTTCAGAAATGATATCATTGGCAATGGTCATCGTTATGCGATGCGTAAAGCGATGTCTTCTTACTCTAAAGAAGCCTTCTTTAATGAAGTTGTAGATGGCTTAGATGCTTATGATTACTTAGCCGATCTTGTCAAAAACTTTGATGAAAAGAGTGATGGCTTTATTGCCAAACTCGTTGATTTACAAAAACATCAGTTAACAAGAAATCGCCTGATTCTTTCGATGACCACATCGCAAGTGGATGAAGAGCTGATCAATACTTTAATCAAGCCATTTATTGCGGATTACCCTGATTCCATGAATTACAGCGGAGCTACTTATGAAATAGAAAAACCAGTCAACTTAGGCGTGGTTATTCCTAATGGCGTCTCTTATGCAGCCTTAGCTAATAACCTCTATCGCTTAGGCCATAACTATCATGGTATCTGGATTGTTATTTCCACGCTGCTTTCTTATAACTATTTATGGAATGAAGTCAGAGTAAAAGGCGGCGCTTATGGCACCGGCTTTAGCAGCGGCGCGTTAGGTACGTTAGCGTATTATTCTTATCGTGATCCTGATGTTGCAAGTGCTATTCAAACCTATGAACATAGTGGTGATTTTATTCGTGCCTTTATGGAAAGTGATGAAGATCTCGATCAGTATATTATTTCTTCAGTAGCGAAGTTAGAACCATTACGTACACCACGTACTTATGGCGATGTCGCTGATGGCAATTACTTACGTCATATTACGTATGACTATGAATGTGCGCGTCGCGATGAAATGATGAAGATGAAGAAGGAAGATTTAGCTTCTTTTGCGGAGATTTTAGATCAGTTAGGTAAGGATCATACTTTATGTATTATCGGTCATAAAGAAGAATTAGATCGCTGCGCTGAGCAGTTAGATGATATTCGTACACTTTAATATATGCGCATTGTGAATCGTTCACAATGCGTTTTGTTTTTGAAATATAAAAAAAGTATGAGCCTATTTCATAATGGACCAATGTTTTTACTTATTGGAAATTGTAAAGCAATAGTGAATGATTTTAGAAATCTGCCTGCTTGGTGATTTTCTGTATGTTTTTTCTTGGGTACGGTGGTTTTGTTTTGGGAGGTTTATTGTTATAATAGGAAGGCGTAGGAGGTGAAGCCAATGTTTGGACATTTAGTTGTCAAAAGTGCCTATTCTTTTCAAAATAGTACTATTCTCATTCCAGATCTCGTTAAAGCTGCCAAAGCGCGTCATCTTGATGTCTTAGCCTTAACGGATGAGGATAACATGTATGGCACTTTTGAGTTTTATGAAGCCTGCAAGAAAGCTGGCATTAAACCGATCTTTGGCGTCGAAGCCTCGATTAATATCAATCATGAGATCTATCCTTTTACCTTACTTGCGAAGGATGATCATGGTTACTTTGATTTAGTAAGGATTGTCTCGGATATTAATTTATCAAAAAGTCGTAGTTTGCCGATTCGTGATTTAGCCCGTTATAATGAGCATCTTATTATTATGATTGCCAGTGATGAAGGGATTGTGCAGCGCTTAATTCTAAAGGAGATGGAAAAGGAAGCGGAAAAGTATTTACGCTTCTTTAAGGATATCTTTAAAAACTTCTATGTCTGTTTATGCGATCATGAATTAGCCTTAGGTGATATGATGAACAAACGTCTAGAAACGTTAGCCAATTTAGTCCATATTCCGATTGTCTGCGCTAATGATGTCTCTTATCTCAATCCTCAGGATGCGCTCGCCTTAGATTTATTAAGGGCCTTTGCCAAAGGGGAAACGCTCAGCCCTAACCATCAGCCGAAAACAACGGCCTGTTACTTAAAAAGTGAAGAAGAGATGATGCGCAGCTTTTCTCCTGAGATTATTGAAAATACCAAAGAATTGCTCAATCTCTGCAAAGCGTCGATTCCGGAAAATAATAAGAATTTACCAAACTATCCTGTCGCAGAGCATGTTCAAAAAGATCTTTACTTACGAAAGCTCTGCCAAGTTGGCTTATCGAAACGTTTCCTGCATAAACAGGTGCCTCAGAAATATATCGATCGTCTGAACTATGAATTACAGATTATTCATATGATGGGTTTCGATGATTATTTTCTGATCGTCTGGGATTATGTCCGCTATGCGAAAGTGCATGGCATCTTAGTCGGGCCGGGACGAGGCAGTGCTGCTGGATCATTAGTGGCGTATGTTTTGGGCATTACCAATATCGATCCATTGAAGTATGATCTGCTTTTTGAACGATTCCTCAATCCAGAACGTGTTTCGATGCCTGATATTGATATCGACTTTGAAGATGATCGCCGTGATGAAGTGGTTAATTATGTGATTGAAAAATATGGTCAGGATCATGTCTGCCAGATTGTCACTTTCAATACTTATGGGCCTCGTGTCGCTTTAAAGGATATGGGAAAGGTCATGGATCTGCCCTTACCGCGCTTAGAGATGATTGCGAAGATGATTCCTACTGGTCCGAAAAACAAAAAGACGATTACCGAGATGTATAATACCAGTGCTTCTTTCCAAAAGGCGATCAATGAGAATCAGACCTTACGGAAGATCATCGGCGCGATTTCTATCATTGAACACTTACCGCGTAATATTTCGATGCATGCAGCGGGGGTTGTCTTATCAACAAGGCCGCTAAGAGAATCGGTGCCTTTAGTCATTGGTCCCTCTTCGATGATTATGTCCCAGTACTCTAAGGACTACATTGAAAAAGCCGGCTTACTGAAAATGGACTTTTTGGGACTTCGTAACTTAACGATGATGGCTTATATCAAGAAAGATATTGAAACCCATCAGCATCGCACCATCGATCTGAATCATCTTCCTTTAGATGATGTCAAAACCTATCAGATGTTATCAAGGGCAGATACCTTTGGGGTATTCCAGTTAGAATCGGCCGGGATGCGTCATTTATTACGAAGGATGAAGCCGCATGCTTTTAATGATATTGTCGATGCCATTGCCCTTTATCGACCAGGGCCAATGGAAAATATCCCATTATATTTAGAAAGACGGCAAAGTCATCATGTCACGTATTTAGTGCCTGCTTTAGAGCCGATTCTCTCTTCTACCTATGGGATTATTATTTATCAGGAACAGATTATGCAGATCGCGCAGGTGATTGCTGGCTTTAGCTTAGGCAAAGCCGATGTCTTACGAAAAGCTGTATCGAAAAAGAATGCGAAAACGATGGCCGAGATGAAGGAAGCCTTCATTCAAGGCTCGTTAAAGCAAGGGTATTCTTTAAAGATTGCCACGCAAATCTATGATTTGATTGAGAAGTTTGCCAATTATGGTTTTAACAAGTCGCACTCCGTTGCTTACGCCTTTGTGGCGTATCAGTTAGCGTATTTAAAAGTCCATGCACCGCTTTATTTCTTCGCTTCGATTCTCTCGAACGAAGGCGCTTCTGCCAATACGAAGATTCACTGTATTGAAGAAGCCAAGCGTTATCATGTCAAGATCTTACCGCCATCGATCAATCGCTCGCTCAACCGCTTTACCGTTGAAGAAGGCGGCATTCGCTTCGCTCTCACAAGCATTAAAAATGTTGGCTATAGCGGCTATAAAGATATCGCCAAAGAGCGTGAAGAACATGGTCCATTTCACGATTTTGTGGACTTTTTAGGACGGATGAGCGGTCGTCTTAATAGCAAGATGATTGATTCCCTGATTTCGGCCGGGGCTTTTGATGACTTTGGCATGAGCCGGGCGATGCTGAAGGGGAATTTAGCGACGTTAGTGGAATTCTCCCGTTTAAAGATGGCCTTGGTGGAAGTGGAGACACCGGTTTTAAAGGATTATGAAGAAAACCGCTATCAGCGTTTAGAAGAAGAAAAAGATGTCTTAGGCATTTATTTATCCACTCATCCGATGGCTTATAAAAAGCAGAAGATCGCGATTCCTTTGACGAATTTAAGTGATTTGGAAGAGCATGTCAATGAAGTGGTGGATGTTATGATGATGATCGATCACGTCCGTGTGATTGTCGATAAAAGAGCGCGTGAGATGGCCTTTGTGGAAGGCAGTGATGATACTTCATCACAGGATTTTGTCATCTTTGCGTCGCAATATAGTACATATAAAAACAGTTTAGAAAGAGGAAAGGTGATCGTTGCCAATGTCCGCATTAGCATGCGTGATCGTCTTTCGCTGATTATTAATAAAGTAAAGGAAATAAATGAATGGAAGAATTAATATTAATTGATGGGAATTCCCTGTTATTCAAAGCTTTTTATGCCACGAGTTATAATGGGAATTTCATGGAGAATAAAGATGGCATTCCAACCAATGCTGTCTTCGGCTTTGCCCGGATGATGAAAAAGATCTTAGAGCGCAATGCCAAATATGTGTTAGTTGCTTTTGATGCCGGCAAACATACATTCCGTAATGATATGTTAGATAGCTATAAAGCCACGCGTAAGGAAACACCAGCGGAATTAGTGCCGCAGTTTGCGATGGTGAGAGAATACTTAACGGCGCATAATATTGCATATTTCGAAAAGGAAGGCTACGAAGGTGATGATATTATTGGGACTTTAGTTAAGTTTGGAGAATCCCATAACTTAACCGTTTCTGTCTTTACTGGTGATAAAGATGCTTTCCAGTTATGTTCCGATCACACAACCATTTATCGTACGGTGAAAGGGGTCAGTGAATTAGATATTTATAATCCTGCCACTTTAAAAGAAAAGTGGGATTTAGCGCCTGATCAGATCCGTGATATGTTAGGGCTGATGGGGGACACTGCTGATAATATCCCAGGAATTAAAGGGGTTGGCGAAAAGACCGCTTTAAAACTGTTACATCAGTATGGCACCATTGAAGGCATTGATGAACATAAAGAAGAAATCAAAGGCAAGTTAGGGGAAAAGGTCAGAGCCGGCATTGAAGATGCGAAAATGAGTAAAGAAGTAGCCACGATCTTAACGGATATTCCTTTAGATGTGGACTTAGAAACCGCTCATTATGATGGTTATGACTTTGACACCCTCAAAGATTTCTTTAAAAAGTATGATATGAATTCACTCATTCGTGATATTTCGAAAGAAGCCATCACGCCAAGACGCGCCTTAACTTTTGACTTAGTGAACCGCGCTCCTGAGAATCTTGGGGATAGTGCTCTTTACACAGCGATCTATGATGAAAATTATCATAAATCCATTATCTTAGGCTTTGGGGTTTACAATGATACCCACGCCTTCTTTATCTCTTTTGAAGATGCTCTTAAAGATCAAAACTTCTTAAATTATTTAAAAGATGCATCCATAAAGAAATATGGCTTTGCGATTAAAAGCATGATTAACGGCTTACGCTGGAATGGTATTGAAATTAGTGGCTTGTCTTTTGACTTATCCTTAGCGACTTATGTCTTATCGCCATCCATTAAAGAAGTGATGAAAAATGTGGCAGATTTCTATGGCTATGATGATGTGCGCTATGAAGAAGAGGTTTATGGCAAAGGCGCGAAAAAACATATTCCAGAAACCGAAATCTTAGCTCGTGACTGCGTGGAAAAAGCCCGCTGCATTTATGAATTGATGCCTCAGGCGATGAGTAAGCTTAAAGAAGCAGAGCAGTATGAATTATATGAAAACCTCGAATTACCAGTTACTTATATCTTAGCGGATATGGAATTTGCCGGTGCGAAAGTTGATGAAAATATTCTGAAATCGATGGATCAGGCCTTTGATCAGGAAATTGGTGAAATCGAAAGTCAGATCTATGACTTAGCAGGAGAAAACTTCAATATTTCTTCGCCTAAACAGTTAGGGACGATTCTCTTTGAAAAGTTAGGCTTGAAAAATGGCAAGAAGACCAAAACCGGGTATTCCACTTCCCAGGATATCTTAGAAAAGAATATTGAGGCTCATCCGATTGTCCCATTAGTATTACGTTATCGCATGTTAACGAAGTTATCGAGCACCTACTTAAAAGGATTACAGGATCAGATCTTCCCAGACGGCAAGATCCATACCATTTATAAACAGACCTTAACTCAAACGGGCCGTTTATCCTCAGTGGATCCAAACTTACAAAATATTCCCGTGCGCACGCACGAAGGAAAAATGATTCGTAAGGCCTTTGTCTCTGATCATGGTTATCTTTTATCGTTTGACTATTCGCAAATTGAGCTGCGTATCTTAGCGCATTTAGCGCATGTCCCTAAGCTTATTGAAGCGTTCAAAGAGGATAAGGATATTCATGCTCATACCGCTGCTTTAGTCTTTGGCGTCAATGATGAAGATGTCACGCCAGAGATGCGTCGTCAGGCCAAAGCCGTCAACTTCGGGATTATTTATGGCATGACGGAATTCCGTCTCGCCAAAGATATTGGCATGTCTTTAGACGAAGCGCGCGACTTTATTGCCCGTTATTATGCGACTTATCCAGAAATTCGGACATATATGGAGGGCATTGTTAAAGAATGTGAAGAACAGGGCTATGTCTCTACTGTGCTCAATCGTAAACGTTTTATTCCAACCATTCATGATAAAAATCGTATGGTTAGAGAACAGGCTAAACGTTTTGCAATGAATGCACCAATCCAGGGCAGCGGGGCAGATATTATGAAATTAGCCATGATTAAAGTGCAGGAAGCGATCAATGCCCATCACTTCAAATCTGAGATTATCTTACAGGTGCATGATGAATTGATCTTTGATGTTTATAAAGATGAAATTGATACCTTTATGCCAGTTGTCAAAGAAGCGATGGAAACATGCTTCGCCTTAGACGTCCCACTTAAAGTGGAAGGCAACTACGCTGATAACTGGTGTGATCTGAAGTAGGTGAGTGTATGCCTGAAGGACCAGAAGTCGAAACGGTGCGACGCACCCTCAAACATTTTGTCTTACATCGGACAATTACCAAAGTAACCGTGCGTTATCCGAAGATTATTGATGGGGACGCTGAAGCCTTTGTGCAGGCGGTTACTAATCAGACAATTGAAGATATTAAACGCAAAGGGAAATATCTGATCTTCATCTTAGATGATGTGGCCTTTATTTCCCATTTGCGAATGGAAGGCAAATACAATATCAAACCAGCGGATACGCTGTATCAAAAACATGATCATATTATCTTTCACTTAGATGATGGCACGATTCTGCGCTATAACGATACGCGTAAGTTTGGCCGGATGAAACTCGTCGATAAGGATCATTATTTAGAGGTCTTGCCGTTAAGCAAGCTAGGACCGGATCCTTTTTCGGCTACCTTTGAAGAGGTCTATCCGAAGATCCATCGAAGCCATTTACCGATCAAAACCTTATTGCTTGATCAAAGCATTATGTGTGGGATCGGGAATATTTATGCCAATGAAATCTGTTTTGCGATGAAGATGGATCCCCGTACCCGCGCTTCTCGTTTATCGAAAAACCGGGTGAAAGAACTGATTGTGGTGACGCGTCAGATCTTAGAGGAAGCGATCAAGCAGGGGGGCACCACCATTCATTCCTTTGATGCCAACGGCATCACCGGACTTTTTCAGGTAAAGCTGAAAGTCCATGCGCAAACGACCTGTCAGGAATGCGGGTCACCAATTAAAAAAATACAATTAAACGGCCGCGGCACTTACTTCTGCCCGGTCTGTCAGAAAAGGAGGTACTAAGATGTTAAACTGGGGTATTATTGGCCTAGGCAATGTGGCAAAGCGCTTTGCGGCTTCATTAACTCATTTTCCGGAAGCTGCGCTTTATGCAATCGCTTCGCAAACGCCAGAAAAACGCGAAGCCTTTCAAAAAGCTTTTTCAGCGGAAAAAGTGTATGACAGCTATGCCGCGTTACTAAGCGATGAAGAAGTTGATGTGGTTTATATCGCGCTGCCTCATGGGATGCACTATAAATGGGCAAAAGCGGCTTTAGAAGCGAATAAATGTGTGCTCATTGAAAAGCCAGCTGTGTTACATGCGCAGGAATTTGTCGAACTTTCACAAATTGCGTCTTCTCGTCAGCTCTTTTTGATGGAAGCGATGAAGTCACGCTTTATCCCACTCAATAAAGTGATTCACCAGGAAGTTACGAGCGGCCTGATTGGTCAAATCGTTTCAATTGAAAATCATTTCCAGTCATATCATGACTATGATGCGCACTCATATCTCTATGATGAAGCGCAGGGCGGCGCCTTATATGACTGCGGCACTTACTGCTTAGCATCCGTCTTAGATTTAGTGCCAGGACAAATGACCGCTATTCAAAACAATGTCACATATCATCATGGCGTTGATGTGTATGATGAAGTGCATTTGACTTTTGAAAATGGCGTGAAGGCTCTTTGTGTCTGCTCCATTGAAGATGAGGTCAAAGATCGCTCCATGATCATTAAAGGCACGAATGGGCAAATAAAGGTCGACTATTTCTATCGTCCTACGGAAGCGCTCATTGAAGCGGGGGAAGAATCATATACGGTTACCGTTGAGATTCCCTATGATGACTTTTATCCGGAAATTGAAGCGGTTCATCAGGGCATCAGCTATTTAAAAACGGAATCACCGCTCATGTCTCATCAGGATTCGATTCGCTTAGCGCAGACGTTAGAAGCGATTAAGAAGGTGTCTCATGGTTAAAGTGATTGGTATTACCGGCGGCATTGCCACCGGTAAATCCACCGTTACCAAAGCTCTCAAAAAAGCCGGTTATACGGTTTTAGATGCCGATGAAATCGCCCATCAGGCGTATCTGCCTGATAATCCTTGTTATGCGCAGATTATTGAGCACTTTGATGTCTTAGAAGAGGGTGCAATCTCCCGCACCAAATTAGGGGCAATTGTTTTTCGCGATGAGAAAGCGCGTAAGCAGCTTGAAGACATTATTCATCCTTATGTGCGCAGCTGCCTTATAGAGGGCATTCGTAAAAGTCAGGACGCTCTTCTGTTTATTGATGTGCCGCTTTTATTTGAAGCGCATTTTGATGATTTATGTGATGCGATTATCGTTGTGAGTGCTTCTCGAGAGATTGAGATCAAACGCCTGATGGCGCGTAATCATTTCAGCTTAGAAGAGGCATCGCGTCGGATTGCATCGCAGATGCCGTTAGAAGAAAAAGTGAAAAGAGCCACTTATGTGATTGATAATTCTTATGATCGGATGCATTTGAAAAAATGCATTGATCGGGTAATGAAGGAGATTCGCATGCATGTATAAAACAGATACTTATTTATGTGAAATGACTTATCCTTTAGATGAAGTGCAGCGGGATATTATCACTTATTTGTATTTACCGCTCATTGGCGTGCAGGCTTATAGCCTGTATCATTTCCTCTATGAGGAAGCTCGAAGGATGGATCGCGTCCATCGCAGCTGCGCGCTTACGCGTATTACTTCGACTATTAATGTGTCAGTAGCAGGTTTAGAGGATGCTTTGAAGATGTTAGAGGGGATCGGCCTGTTACGCAGTTTTTATAAGCAAGGCCGTTTCCTCTTTGTCATCCAGTCACCTTTATCTCTGAAAGCTTTCTTTTCTAATCAGGTCTTAGTGACGCTGCTTATGCATACCATTGGCGAAGAAGACTTCCATCTTACGCGTAATCATTTCCGGGTCGTCAAAGAAGACAAAGAAGGCTATGAAGAAAAGACATCTTCCTTTGGTTCGATTTACAGTGTCGATTTATCGCAGAGTCGGCCATTAGATACGCAAGGTCACTTTCTTAATTATAATGAAGGACAGTTTGCCTTGGATTATGATTTGACATTATTTTATGAATCGCTCAAAGACTATTCCTTACCGCTTGGTGAGGTGCATCACTATGATGAACTGTATAAGCAGTTAGCGGTGCTTTATTCGATTGATGCCATTTCTCTAGCGAGCATGGTGCGGGAAGCTTTTAAAGAGGGACAGTTAGATGTTGAAGCACTCAAAAGACAAGCACGCAGTTTCTATGAGATGGATAATCATTCACGCTTATCGCAGGTTTATCGCACGCAGCCACAGCAGTATCGCAATTTAGAAGCCTCGCATGGGGCTTTAGATGATCATCTCCATTACTTAGAGACGATCTCGCCTTATCAGTTATTAAAGAATAAACAGGGCGGCGCAGAGCCGGTGATGCATGATTTAACGATTTGTGAAACGCTGATGACGCAGCTTCATTTAACCCCTGGCGTCGTCAATGTCTTATTGGAATATGCGATGGGGAATAATGATGGCCGCTTATCGAGAGCTTATTGTGAAACAATTGGCGCGGCCTGGGCAAGAAAGCATATCAAAACGGCCAAACAGGCTTATGAGGAAGCGATGAAGCTCACCCCAGAGCGGAAAGCGAAAGTGCATAGCGAAAAGAAGAAACGGGCGATTAAGAAAGAAGTGGATGAGCAGGCTTCTCATATCAATCTTGATGAATTATTAAATCAGTTAGATCCAGGAGATGATCAGTTATGATAGATGTATCGAAAAGTGTGCCAGTGTTTGAAGATATCAAACGGCGCAAAGAGGAAAGTTTGAAAGCGTTAATGCAGGATCAGGATATTGCGCAGTTTGTCCATGTTCATCGCTTAAGCAAAGCCGTTGTTGAAGATGGCTGGGCGGAGCTGCTTGATTATTATGATGATCATAAACAATGCCTTGGCTGTCAGGGCTTAGAGAGCTGCCCGAAAGTAACCAAGGGCGTTGTGCGCAGTCTGGTTTATGAAGAGGGACATATTGGGTTGGATCTGAAATACTGTCAGTATGGCAAGAAGAAAGAGCAGGAACAGCTCATTTTATCGCACTTCCTTTATAACAATGTCTCACGCTCTTTGGCTTTACATAATCTCAATCATAATCAGTTTATTCTCAATCGTAATAAGTTATCGGATGTCAATAAATTAGCCATAGCCGAGATCTTAAAGTTTGTGAATACGCCTGTTGGTAAAGGGCTTTTCTTAACTGGGGAAAGCGGCTCTGGAAAAACAGTCTTGATGGCTTCCATGATGAACTATTTAGCACGTCATGGCTATGATGTTGGGATCTGCCATTTTCCTACCTTCTTATTAGATATGAAGGCGGCTTTCAATTCTAATGATGCCGATTCTTATCTCAAGAATATCTTAGATATTCCCTATCTCTTAATTGATGGCTTAGGGGAAGAGAATATTACCAGCTGGTCGCGTGATGAAGTGTTATTAACGATTTTGAGTTATCGTAATATCAATAACTTAACCACGTTTTTTACGTCAATGTTTGATCTTGAAGATCTCAATGATGTCTATTTACTCAGACGTAATGATCGCACCGAAAAGCTGCGCGCCAGCAAGATTGGGGCGAAGATCCAGTCGATGTGTATTGCGCGCCACTTAGAAAAGATTAAATAAGTCTTACAATTCAGGAAAGAATCATTTATGGTTTTGCTTGTCTTGTTGGACAGATGAAAAGCGAGCCTGCCAAAGCATGTTCTTCATCTTTTTTATATGTCACAAAAGACTAAAAGAGAGCTTAACTTCATAGAAATAAGAGACAAGGGCGTTGAAATGTTGATTCTTTATCATTTCTTTATATTCATTTGAAAGAATTTGTGATAAGATAACTACGTGAGAAATATTTTGGAGAGGTGAATTTATAATGGTAAAAAGTATTGGTGTTTTAACTTCTGGCGGTGACGCGCCAGGGATGAACGCGGCAGTTCGTGCAGTAGCGAGAACATGCTTAAATAAAGGCATTGATGTTTACGGGGTTATGTTAGGTTATAAAGGCTTACATGATGGTCAGTTCTATAAATTCAATAGACATTCAACGCGTAACATTATCAATGTCGGCGGGACGATGTTAAAGAGTGCTCGTTTCCCAGAATTTAAAGATCCTAAGGTTCGTCAGGAAGCGATTGAACAGATGCAGAAAGTCGGTATGGAAGCATTGGTTGTCATCGGTGGTGACGGCAGCTACCATGGGGCTCTTGAGTTAACAAAAATGGGTGTGAACTGTATTGGGATTCCAGGTACAATCGACAATGATATCCCTGATACAGATTATACAATCGGTTTCGATACCGCTTTAAATACAATCGTTGATGCCTTAGACAAATTAAGAGATACATCAGGCTCTCACCAGAGATGTACCATTCTTGAAGTTATGGGTAGAACATGCGGTGACTTAGCTGTTAATGCAGGTATTGCGGCAGGGGCTGAAATCATCATTACCTCACATACTGGTTTTGATGAACAGAAAGTCATTGAACAGTTAAGATTATCGAAAGCTTCTGATAAGAAACATGCGATTGTTGTTATTACCGAACATATTACAGATGTTCAGGAATTAGCAAAACATATCGAAGCAGAAACAGGTTTCGAAACACGTGCCAATGTCTTAGGACATATGCAGCGTGGTGGCCGTCCTACAGCCAGAGATCGTATCTTAGCTTCACGTATGGGTATTAAAGCTGTCGAATTACTGGAAGAAGGTAAGGGCGGTTTATGCGTTTGCCAGCATGGTGAAGATATCGTCGCTGAACCAATCTTAACGTTATTCGAACATAAGAGACAAGTGCCTCAGGGCATCTATGACGATGTATTAAAGTTACGTTAAAACATAAGACCAGTCGCAGGACTGGTTTTCCTTTCCAAAGCTATGAAAAAATATATCGCGCGAAAATAAAAGATAATAATAATTTACACAAAAAGCCTTTTACGTAAAGGCTTTTTTAAGATTGTGAAAAATTTTAAGTGATAGTGGTTACATTTTGTTTATCTCTTGTATTTTTAAAAGAGGTTTGTTAAGATACATGCGAGGACACAAAAGGTCCCTAAAGATGCTATAAAAGTTTTATTAAAAAAGGGAGAAGAAAAATGGCAAAAGATAAAATGAAAAAGACTAAAATTGTTTGTACAATTGGTCCAGCTTCAGACAACGAAGAAATGCTTAAAAAATTATTCAAAGCAGGCATGAACGTCATGCGTTGTAACTTCTCACATGGTGACTACGAAGAACATGCAGCAAAGATGGCTCTTTGTAGAAAAGTGAATAAGGAATTAGGAACTAACGTTGCAATCATGTTAGATACTAAGGGTCCTGAAATCAGAACTGGCGACTTCGAAGGCGGCGCTACTGAATTCAAAAAAGGTCAGGTATCAGTTATCACTACTGAAGATATCGTAGGTACTGCTGATCGTTTCACAATCACTTACAAAGATTTATACAAAGATGTTAAACCAGGCAGCTTCATCTTAGTTAACGATGGTCAGGTTGAATTATTAGTTGACCATATCGAAGGCGAAGATATCTATACTGTCGCAGCAAACAGCGGCCGTGTTAAAAATAAACGTGGGATCAACGTTCCAGGTACTGCTTTACAGTTTGACTTCTTATCAGAAAAAGATAAATCTGACTTAATCTTCGGCTGTGAACAGAATGTTGATTACATCTCAGCTTCATTCGTCAGAAGACCTCAGGATGTCTTAGATATCAAGAAATTATTATGTGAACATGGTAAACCTGATATCAAAGTATTCTCTAAGATCGAATGCGTTGAAGGTGTTGAAAACATGGATGGTATCCTTGAAGTTTCTGATGGTATCATGGTTGCCCGTGGTGACTTAGGTGTCGAAGTACCAGCAGAAGACGTTCCAGGTATCCAGAAAGAATTAATCAAAAAATGTAATGCAGCTGGTAAACCAGTTATCACTGCTACTCAGATGTTAGAATCTATGCAGGAAAACCCAAGACCAACAAGAGCAGAAGTTTCCGATGTTGCTAACGCAATTTTCGATGGTACTGATGCAATCATGTTATCTGGTGAATCTGCTCAGGGTAAATATCCTGAAGAAGCTGTTCGTACAATGAACAAGATCGCTAAGAAGACTGAAGAAGAATTAGACTATGGTCATATGTTAAGATATGCAATCAGAACTGCTGATGACAATACTTCAGAAGCTATCTGTATGTCAGTTGCTCAGATCGCTCATAACTTCAACGTAGAAGCAATCATTGCCTTCACTGAAACAGGCGGAACTGCAAACCGTATGTCTCGTTATAAACCAGAATGCCCAATCATCGCAGCAACTCCTTACGATGAAACATTAAGAAAATTAGCAATCTCTTGGGGTGTAAAACCAGTTAAAGTTAATGAAATGAAATCTAAAGAAGGTTTAGTATCATTAGCAAACATCGTTGCCAAAGAAAACGGTATCGAAGCTGGTTCAAAAGTATTAGTAACTGGCGGTACACCAGGTGTTGTTGGTCAGACTAACTACTTAGAATTAATCACAATCAAATAATATGTGATTCATAAGAGGTGAGTAAAAGCCAATGTCATTCAATTAAGCTGAAATTGCGACGAATGACCTGAAAAAGCTGAGACCAGCTATTCAGTTAACCAAAGTTTCAGACTGTGAG
>OCTW011583233.1_pt1 | contig 17433 bp, 13 predicted proteins | sample 1539671 | NCBI WGS metagenome assembly OCTW01 (sample SAMN02144230, study PRJEB22623) | gut metagenome | biome: sheep rumen | host: Ovis aries | place: New Zealand
TTATTCTTTGCTTGGCAAAGATAACGATTTTTCTGACAAAAAAGCCAATATCAATCATTTTTATTCCTAATATCTTTCAATCTTGCATTTTTAAATTTTTCTAGTTATCTTTGCAAAAATCTACATTTTAGTAATAATTTATCATGAAATAAAACCATTTTGCAATGAAACATCTATTATTAATTGTCATGCTTGCAGCATCTCTCGTGGGTGGCGCACAGCGGGTTGTGGTGACCTCATCGACCGCTATGCTCAACGCCGGAGAGACAGGCTTCTATCCCAAACTCAATGCCCAAGGCGACATGTTGCTCTACAGCGACGTTGATGCTCATGGGCTCAAGATGCTTAACCTGACTACACGCGATGTTGCGGCAATCAGCGACCAGGATGGGGCTGGATTTTTTGCCAACTGGAGCAGCGACGGCAACGTGTATTATGTAACCAGCAAAGTCGATGCCAAGAGTCATCTCGTTTACCGCACTGGCATGCGCTACGACATGGCGCGTAGAACCAACGATGTGGTGCTCGAGGCGCAACATGGAGCAGTGCTGCCGGCTGTGGGAACCCAAGGAATTGCCATCAAGGGCAAGAAACATTCATTTGCCAGCGCTCAGCGCATGGGGACTGTGGTGTCAACTCAAGGTTCACAAGTGATTATTAATGTCAACGGCAACGAACGCCGTTTTTCTCCTGTTGAGAGTTATGCCGGCTATCTGTGGCCATCGCTTTCGCCTGCAGGCGACAAGGTGGCATTCTTTGCCGCAGGTCGTGGCATTGTGGTCATCGACCTTGATGGCAACATTCTTGCCGAGCTTGGTAATTATGAGATGCCCGCTTGGTACGACAACGATTACCTGGTGGCGCAAAACACAACCGACGACAGCTACCAGTTCACTTCGTCGCAAATCATGCTCCTCAAGGCCGATGGCTCATGGTGCCATGAGCTCACGTCACCAACATCGATGACCATGCAGCCCACTGCCGGCGGAGGCAAGATTGCCTACACTACTATTGACGGCAATATCACTCTGATAACTATTGATATTAACCAATAACCGCAACACAATTATGAAAAAGATACATTACACATTAGCATTAATAATGACGGTTGCGGTGATTGCTACCGGCATCTCACGGGCACAGGTGGTGAAGCCGCACGTTTATATTAATCCCGGGCATGGTGGTCATGACAGCGATGACCGCAATGTGACCATCTACCCTTATGCAACTGGCGACACGGCCGGCTATTGGGAATCCAACTCCAACTTGAAAAAGGGTTTTGCCCTCAATAACTGCCTTCGAGCCAAGGGCTACACTACAAGCATGTCGCGTGTGACAAATACATCCAACGACGATCTCGCACTCTCGACCATTGTGGCACTGTGCAACAGCAGCGGTGCCGACATTTTCTACTCTATCCACAGTAATGCCACCGGTGTGACTAGTCGCCGCAACCACATTCTCGGTCTCTATCGCGGACCAACGGGTTCACCGGTGATTGCCAACAGTGATGTGCTGGCATCGAAATTGGCGCAACGATTGCAGGTTAACGAGGCTGCGGTGTGGACCAGCAACTACCAGCTTGCCGGTGATTTTACATTCTACCCCGACTGGAACAATGCAGGACTTGGGGTGCTGCGTGGCAACATGGCAGTGTCGATGCTCAGCGAGGGTTCATTCCACGATTACATTCCCGAGACCTATCGCCTCATGAACGACAACTATTGCTGGATGGAGGGGTGGAACTTCTCGCTCGGTGCCGACGACTACTTTGGCTATAACGATTTCGGCAAGGGTGCGATTGCGGGCAATCTGCGCGATAATCGCATGCCTCGAGTGAGGAACGACTTTATCATGTTTGGCGACGACAACCGTGAACCTGTGAGCAATGCTACGGTGGTGCTGCTGGCTAGCGATGGCGTCACTGGGCTTGACACTTGCTACACCGATAACCTCTACAATGGCATCTATGCTTTCAAAATGGTTGACCCTGGTACTTATTATGTCAAAGTGGAGCAGCCCGACTATTACGGCCAAACCAAGCAAGTGACTATCGAGGCCAATAAGTCGACCTATTGCAACTTCGACCTGTCGCGAGTGCGTAGCACACCTCCCGAGGTTGTTAATTTCGCGCCGGTGTGGCATGAAGGCGACGTTCCTCTCAAGGCCAACACACCTGTGGTCTTGGAGTTTAACTGGGATATGAATACCGAGGCCACCGAGGCGGCGTTCCACATCGAGCCGGCCGTTGAAGGCACTTTCAGGTGGGAGGACAGTAACTATCGCATGATATTTGAACCAACCGATGCCTACGACGTTAACACGCTCTACACAGTCACTCTTACCACCGATGCCGAGCATGGTGGGGGAATGACGATGCAAGAGCCTTTCCAATTGCAGTTCAAGACCACCTATCGCAAGCACTTGCAAGTGATTGATATATTTCCACACGAGGGCGATCAGGTGCACTACAAGAACGCGACTATTGAGTTGCGTACCGATTCCATGCTCAATAACAGCTACTACTACGACAGGATTGTCGTCACCGACAAGGATGGCAATGCGCTCACCTATAATCGCCGTTCCACCAAGAGCGGTAAGGCCGACGAGCCGTTTGGCTACATTCGCATTCCCATAGCAACCGCAATGACTGTGGGCGACGAGTACACACTCACCATCGCAAAGGAGATGGACGATACCGCAGGCATTCACTTGCCCGAGACTATCGTGCACAAGTTTGTTGCCGTTGATGCCGGCGAGGAAAAGCCAGAGGCAACTGTGATTGAGGGCTTTGAGGATGCCGGCGCATTCTCAATGGTGGCTGTGACCGACGCAGCATCGGCAACTATGAGTGCCTCAACCGACCATCTCTTCGGCAGCCGTTCGCTACAGGTGAAATATAATGCCGATCCTTGCGGTGCCTACCACTTCATCAGCGAGGCGCTCAGTGGAACAACTATCACCAATGCCGACGAACTGTCGCTCCACGTGAATGGTGACATGAGCAACGTCTTGGTGAGCCTGGAACTGGAAAGCACCGATGCTGCCCACGAATATGCCAAAATCGATTTTGGTAAAATAAACTTCCACGGGTGGCGATACATTACAGGAAAGGGACAACTTAAAGCCGGCAAGAGCTATAAAATAGAGTCATTGATGATTGCAAACAGCGATGAGGAGCTTGTAAAGAGTGCTGCCATCAAGTTCGACAACCTGCTCAAGGGTGCCAAGAGTGGTGTGGCAGGCGACGTTAATGGCGATGGCGTTGTCAACTCGGCCGATGTTACTGCGCTCTACAAGTTCATTCTCAATAACGACAGCAGCACTACTGTTAATGGTGACCAAAATGGTGATGGTGTGATTAATTCGGCCGACGTTACGGCCGTGTATGGCATCATCTTGGGCACTGCTAATGCTCCTGCCGTTACTGCCATCGGCAATGTTGCTACTAAACCCAAGGTTAAAGTGGGACCAATCCCCTCGAGCGACTACATTGTGGCAAGTGCCGGTGACTATATTCAGGGTGTTGAACTTTATGACATGAATGGGCGCCTGGTTGCGCGCAATGGCGGTAACTACGTCAACGTGGGCAACATTGCCGCTGGTGCTTACATCCTCAGGGTCTACACAACTACAACTGCCACCAGCCACCGTGTGGCAGTGAGGCATTAATCTTTAGTGTTAACTGAAATTATATAGGTAGCACCCTTGGGCTTTAGCTCAGGGGTGTTGCTGTTGACAGCACCTGCTCGCGGAAGATGGCGTCTTGCTTTAGTCGCTCATAGGATTTCTTGCTGGCGCCTTGGTGCGATTCTTTCTTGCTGTAGCCCGAGCCGTCGGCGGCATAGATGCCACCCAGTAGCACCGCCGTCTTGAACACTGGGTTGCCCTCGGCGTCGGTCATGGTGTCGATGAGCTGGAACTCGATGCTCACGCGGTACTTTTGAGTCCACTCTATGAGTCGCGACTTGTAGTTTTGCTCAGTCTTGACAAGTTCAGTCAGGTTGAGGTTGTCGGCAATGATTTTCTTTTCTATAAAGTTCTTGCAGGCTTCGTAGCCACGGTCGAGATATATGGCCCCCACCAGTGCTTCCACCGCGTTGCCGCTAATGTAGGAGTTGTGGCTCGATGAGTGTGACGATGCCCTGACGTGCGATTCCAGCTTGAACAGCTTGCCAATGCGGTTGAGGCTTTCACGTTGCACAATCTTGGCACGTGTGCGAGTGAGGAAGCCCTCGTGCTTGGTGGGGTAGAGGCGGTAAAGATAAGCGCCCACCACAGCATCGAGAATGGCATCGCCCAAAAATTCTAGGCGCTCATTATTGGCCCAGCGGCCGTCTTGTGTTTTCACCGGCATAGAGCGGTGCACGAGCGCTAGCTTGTAATACTCAATGTGAAGCGGATAAAACCCTGTGATGCCATGAATAAAAACATAAAGTTCCTTTTCCTTAGCGAAAAGGAACTTTATGACTGATATGATTCGGTTAAACAACAGGGCAGTGGAGTTTTAAGGTGCTTACAGGCAACCGGTCGCCATTATGTGCTCTCCACTGTTGTGCTATGAACAATAATGTGCTATAGCCTGTAATGTTTAACTTAGTACTTCTTTACTATCAGGCTGGCATTGTGTCCGCCAAAACCAAAGGTGTTGGACAACGCGTACTTAACCTCACGGCGCTGAGCCTTGTTGAAGGTGAAGTTGAGATTGTAGTCAATCTTCTCGTCGTTGTCGCCTTCCTCGTGGTTGATGGTGGGAGGAATGATGCCTTCCTTGCAAGCCAAGATGCAGAACATGGCCTCAATAGCGCCAGTCGCGCCAAGCATGTGGCCGGTCATCGACTTGGTGGAGCTGATGTTCAATTCATAGGCATGCTTGCCAAACACGTCGAGAATGGCTTGTGCCTCGCTCACGTCGCCCACGGGAGTGGAAGTTCCGTGAACGTTCACGTAGTCAACATCTTCGGCCTTGATGCCGGCGTCGTCAATGGCGCGCTGCATCACCAGTGTGGCGCCCAATCCCTCGGGATGGCTGGCGGTAATGTGATAAGCGTCGGCGCTCATGCCTCCGCCCACTACCTCGCCATAGATCTTGGCTCCACGAGCAAGAGCGTGCTCCAGTTCCTCGAAGATGAGGCACACGCCACCCTCACCCATCACGAAACCGTCGCGCGAAGCGCTGAACGGACGTGAGGCAGTCGCGGGACTGTCGTTGCGAGTGGAAATTGCCTTCATCGAGTTGAAGCCACCCACGCCGGCGGGGAAAATAGCTGCCTCCGAGCCACCGGTCACGATAGCTGTGGCTTTGCCCAGGCGAATGTAGTTGAATGCGTCGATGAGTGCGTTGGTCGATGTTGCACATGCCGACACTACACCATAGTTGGGACCGCGCAAGCCCCACTTGATTGAGATGTGACCCGAAGCGATGTCGGCAATCATCATGGGAATGAAGAATGGGTTATACTTGGGACCCTTATCCTCATTCTTGGCATAGTAGCCTGCCTCATTCTCAAAGGTGTGCAAGCCGCCAATACCCGAACCATAAATAACGCCTATCTCGTTGCGGTCAACATCCTCGCCATCAAGAAGCTTTGAATCGTCGAGTGCTTGAGCTGCACTGGCCATGGCATAGTGGCAGTACAGGTCCATGCGACGGGCGTCGCGACGGTCCAGGTAGTCCTCAACGTTGAAGTTCTTGACCTCGCAAGCAAATTGGGTCTTGAACAGTGATGCGTCGAAATGAGTAATAGGTCCTGCACCGCTCACTCCATTAATGGCGTTGTTCCATGTGGTTTCAACGTCATTACCAAGAGGAGTGATGGCACCAAGACCTGTTACCACTACTCTCTTTAATTCCATACCAATTAAAAAGGTGTATTAAAACAAATAGTTGTCTTCTTGTGCTTTATTATTCAGCAGCTTTTGCAGCCTCGATGAATGAAACAGCGTCGCCTACGGTCTGAATCTTCTCGGTCTCTGCATCGGGAATAGTAATGTCAAACTCCTTCTCGAGTTCCATGATGAGCTCAACAGTGTCGAGGCTGTCGGCACCCAGATCCTGAGCAAATGTTGCCTCGGGAGTTACTTGTGACTCACTAACACCTAATTTCTCAACGATAATCGCTGTTACTCTTTCTTGAATTTCTGACATAATTCTATGAATTTTAAATTGTTAAATAAATTGTCTTCGTTTTTTGCGGTGCAAAGTAAGTAATTATTTATCAAATAGAAAAGCAAAAGTCAAAGATTTTACTAACTTTTCTGTAAAAATAACTTAATGAAGCATAAACTTATCACCATTTAGACACTCGTTTTAGGCCCTTATTATTATAAAAGGTGAGGGCAGCATTTTGGGGCCGGAATTATTCTAAACGGCCCCTGCGCTTGCCGGTTATTGAGCAAGCGCAGGGGCTGTTAAAATATTAAGGTGTGGGTGAGACTTGGCAACTTGTTCTCTCATCAAGGCCCTATTTTAGGGCCAAGTTGATGTTGTAGTACTTCTGGTTGCCTGTAACGTCTTCGATAACTCTGATGAAAGGAGGGAACTTGGTTTCCTCGCCTTGGGCCTTGCTGTCCATCTCGAGCACGCTGAAGCCGGGGTCGGGATCGATAAACTGGTCGAGCTCGTAGTATTGTCCTTCCCAAATGAAGCTCTTGCGAATCTTGTGGATTGACTGCCGGCTGGGGTCGGCGAGGGCGAGCATGCTCACATACTGGTTGTAACTGATGTTGCGCTCGGTCTCGATGCGCTCGGTGTCGCTCAGGGCCTTGGTGGTAGTCTGCAGATAGACGTAACTGCCGTTCATCATGCGCTTGCGCAGGCGAACCACAGTTCCCGGCTCGCTCATCAGGTAGGTTTGCACAATGTCGCTCTCGATGGCGTTGGGAATTTCGCCCACAAGTTCCACCTTGAACTTGCGCTCGTTCTCGATGGGCTCAGGGATGCCGAGCACCTTGGAAATTTCGCGCAACACGCGGCGTATCTTGTTCTCGAAATTCTCGCTGTTGCTAATCACGCGCAGGTGAGGGTGACCGGTCCAGGCGTTGCGCAGCTTCTTGTCGAGCGAGCATGCCAGGTCCACGCCCTCGGTGCGTGCCTCGTTGTTGCTGGTGGTGTAGAACTCGGCTGCTCCATCGGCTGCTGTGACCAGATGCAGCACGGCGTCGTAGCGCGCGTCGCGCAGTTTCTCGATGGGCACGTCCACCTCGCGGGTGATTGCTTGCCAGGTCTCGGGGTTGAGATACACCGAGATGTCCATGGTGCCTCGGTCGCACACAAGCAGCACCGGTTTCTCGCTCTCGGCTGCTATTGCCGCGAAGCGGTCTTCAATCTCAAGCTGCATGAGCAGCGTCGACTTCTCGGCCTGGTAGAAAAGCGACTGGTTCTTGGTGAGGTAGTCAACGCCTCCCACCGCAAACATTGTGGGAACCTCGGGGACGGTATAAACTTGATAGCCCAAATTGGAGAAATGCTCAACTACCTTGGCAAGTGCCGTCGTCTTTCCGGCACAAGGCCCGCCGGTGAGCACAACTTTGGTTATATTGCTCATAGATAATGGTTTTAATAAGTCGTTTTTGATGATGCGTATTGTTTTGAATTGCAAATATAATAATTTTTGTGCAATGCATAGCAATTTTACCGTTATTTATCTTCTTATCTCCGTGGTGATGAATTAAATGTAATTAATCTTTTGAGTGAGAAATGCGCAATATTCAACATTGTCTTTAGCTATTCACCACTCTTGGTGTGAGAGATAATGCTGCGGGTCAGCAAGTTGTAGATGTCTCGCTTGTCGCCGTCAAGCATTTGCATGTGGCGGTCGATAATGGAGCTGTCGCCTCGTGCCGCAGGGCCCGTCTGTGACTGGGCGGGTGTCATGCTATCGAGTTTTTCAACGGTGGTCTTGATGAGTGGTAACATTGCTTCAAAGGGGATTCCGGCATCGTGGAGTAGCTCGGCGGCGAGAGTGTACATGTGATTGCTGAAGTTGCAGGCAAAGACGCTTGCCAGGTGCATGCGCAGGCGGTCGTGACTGTTGACCATGTGCACGTTGCGGCTCATGGCGCCGGCTATAGTTGTGACTTCGCGAGTGGTTGCATCGTCGATGCCTTCGGCAAAGAGGTGCACGTCGCGCATTGGTGTAACGTTGCTCTTGCTCAGCGACTGCATGGGCCACAACACGCCGTAGCGCCGGCGCTTGCCGGCAAAGACATCGATGGGTGTTGAGCCCGATGTGTGAATCCAAAGGCCGTCGGTTGCCGGTGCATCGTTGAGCACACCGGCGATGGCGTCGTCGCCCACAGCGATGATGTAGACGTGGGCGGTGAGGTCAATATTCTTGAGATTGGTGATGGCTTGTGCGCCCACCTTTGTGGCAAGAGTCCGGGCATTGGCAAGCGTGCGGCTGCACACCTGCACCACCTGGCAGCACTGCTTGAGCGACATGGCAAAGGCAGTGGCAACATTGCCCGACCCAATCATCACCACTCTCATTCTGTTACCTTCCCGGGCAGTTCTCTCTCCCGGAGAGGGAAAATTGGCGATGTTGCTCTCGCTCATGATTTCAGCGATTGGTTAATTTGGTCAATATAATCGAGCAACTCATCGCGACCGCGGCCATCTTGACTCGAAGTGGTGAAGACGGGTGGCAATTCTTCCCACGATTGCAGCAGGTGGCGCTTGTAGGAGGCAATGGCTTGAGCACCGGCCACCTTCCCCAGCTTGTCGAGCTTGGTGAAAACAATGCTGAATGGCACGCCGTTCTCGCCGAGCCACTCCATGAATTCCACATCAATCTGTTGCGGTTTCAGACGGCTGTCGATGAGCACAAAGAGGTTGGTCATTTGCTCTCGTTCAAGAATGTAGTCTTCGATGATTTTCTTGAGTTTCTCGCGAGCCTCCTTGCTTCGCTGGGCATAGCCATAGCCGGGCAGGTCGACGATGTACCATTCGTTATTTATGAGAAAGTGGTTGATGAGCAGTGTCTTGCCGGGGGTGGAAGAGGTCTTGGCAAGGCTCTTGTTGCCGGTGAGCATATTGATGAGCGATGACTTGCCCACATTGCTGCGCCCAATAAAGGCGTACTCGGGCAACGTGGTAGCCGGGCACTTGGTGTAGTCGCTGTTGCTTATTTCAAATTTTGCGGTCTTTATTTTCATTGTATTTCAATATTTTGCACAAAGGTAGTGAAAAAAGATGTATTTTGCCAATTGACTGAAAAAATAGTTGTAACTTTGCCGCAAACTAATGGCGTGAACACACGCTAAACAGCAAACATTATTAAACACTACACTTAACGATGATTTCCTTTACATGCGACTATATTGAGGGAGCGCATCCCGAGATTCTTAACCGACTCATTGAGACCAACATGACCCAAGTTGAAGGCTATGGCGAAGACCCATTCTGCGAGAATGCACGCAAGCGCATTCGCCAAGCAACGGGATGCCCCGATGCCGATGTGTTTTTCTTGGTGGGAGGCACGCAGACCAACTCAACTGTCATCGATGCCATGCTGCGCCGATATGAGGGCGTGGTGGCTGCCGAGACCGGTCACATCGCGGTGCACGAGAGTGGGGCGGTTGAGTTTAGCGGACACAAGGTGATAACCCTGCCAGGGCACAACGGCAAGATGGACCCCGCCGAACTGCGGCACTACTTGGAGCACTTCCACGCCGACCCCACATGGCCTCACATGGTGTTTCCCGGCATGGTCTACATCTCGTTCCCAACCGAGTATGGCACCATCTACACTCGCGATGAGCTGCAGGCAATCAAGTCGATTTGCGAGGATTATGAGATACCTCTTTTTATCGATGGCGCGCGCTTGGGCTATGGATTGATGAGCCCGGCTGCCGATGTCGACCTCAAGGCGCTGGCGCAGTTGTGCGATGTGTTCTACATTGGTGGCACCAAGGTGGGCGCGCTGTGTGGCGAGGCTGTGGTTTTTCCTCGTGGCAACGCTCCACGTCAGTTTTTCACCATCGTCAAGCAGCATGGAGCATTGCTGGCTAAGGGCAGGCTGCTGGGACTTCAGTTCGACACGCTGTTTACCAACAACCTCTACTTCAACATCGCCCGTCACGCCATCGACATGGCCATGGACCTCAAGAATATGCTTGCCGCCAAGGGCTTTGAGTTCTTCATCGACTCACCCACCAATCAGCAGTTCCCCATTCTCACCCAGGAGCAGATTGATGCTCTCGAGGGCCAGGTGGCATTTGAGGTGTGGGATCGTCTGCCCGACGGCCGTTTCGTTACCCGCTTCGCCACCAGCTGGGCAACCTTGAGCGAAAACCTTGAAGTGCTAGAGGCATTGCTTTAATTGCTCTGTACCCCCCCTAAAAACCTCTCTGCAGCTGTCGCAGTCGCGGAGTTCAAGGAGCATTTTTCATCCACATGTAGTGTGAGATAACTTCTTGAACTCCGCGACTTTGCACAACTTTCTTTCTCTTTAGATGTTGTGATATTAAGACAATAGAGATAGTTGTGTCGAGGGATGTGAAACGCAAGGGAATGTCTAAAAAAAACTTAAAAATGGTATGTGCTATTATTATTTTCTTTGGAAAATGTTGAAATTGAGATAAATAGTTTTATCTTTGCGATGAAATCTTGAAAATCTGCCTGTGTGGGTGTATTTTATAATGCAGTATTGATGGTTGTTCATTTTTTTATTATTGATGAAAATGTGATTAAGCCTAAATAAAACCCCACTCATATAGTAAGCAGAGTTTGTGCAGGCAACTTAACCGCCACATAGCGTGAAGGTCGGTTTTTGTGTATGCCTGTTGAGTGTAGCTACATGAGAGTTTAAAAATCAAGTGTTATTAATTCATTATTTTGTATATTATGGAATCAATTTTTTTTAGAATTCTAGTTGCTGCCGCCATTGCGTTGCCATTGTGCAACACTGTTGCGGCACAGGTGACGGTTCGCGACAAGGCGTTCTTTCAGAGCAAGACCTATCAATGGACCGATAGCAAAGGGCAAACTCACGAGTCTAATCTCGCTGAGATTGCCACCGACCCCAATCAGATTATCGCAATGATTCGCAAGGTGTACACCGACAAGGAAATTCCGGGTAACAAAAAGCGCGGGTACAATGCTAATGGCGGATTCCCCGACAAGACGAGCGCCGATCATCTAACCGATGAAAACTGGAGCCGCGTGAGTTACCCTGCAATTGGCACCATTTCTCACACCGGCAGTGTCTATACTAACGCTGCTAGTTACAAATGGACCGACACCTACGGATGGGACATCAGCACACAGAAACCCATCGAGGTTAATAGCATCACGATTAATAAAAATGAGTGTTATTATGCCACATTTAATCAGTGGGAGTATGAGCCACATGATGAGGGACTCACAATGCTACTTGTTGAGGTTAATGATGATTATGACAAGGAGAAATATAACAAAATTCAAAATCCTTCATTGAAACAGGCCGTTGAAACGATGATTAAGTCGGTGCGTGTCATTACCGATGTCAGGCACACTGGTAGTGGAGATGAGAGTGGCACCTTGTTAAAGATTGACTGTGATAAGATGAATAAGTTTTACCTCATGGCAAAAGGGCAAGTGAGATTACCATTTTGTTCAACTCATTATCTTCACAAGATGAATTCTACTAGTGCTTATTTCAATCCCTACCCCATGTTCCTGCATTTTAATAAAAGCGGCGTTACCGACCTCAATAATAGCTTTATAAACTTTGATTGCCGGGAGCCCTTCTATAATATGTTTGAGCAGTTTAGCCCGGTTGACGTGAAAACTATGTCGAGTGGTGTTGATGATTTGTATCAGGAACTGATAAATATGAAATCATTCCCTGTTTTGCATGATTGCTTCTCAGTTCCTCTTGCTTATGTGTCGGGACAGCCTAACAATGGTCACGAGTTTATGATGTATGGTTATGACTCTGGCCACGAAGACTGCCAGGACGTGCGCGACCTAATGTTCTTTGTGCCCGACTATCGCATGAAATATTGGACGGGGCGCAAATATAATGGTAACCCAACCGACCGTCTTTTCCTTAACTACAATGAGGAGCATCAGCCATCAATGGGACTCTATGTTATTCGCCAGGATGATATAACAATCAATCCTGGGCATGTCGACGACAACCACTACATGCTGCAACTCAACTGGCGCACTAATCTAGACGCTTTCCTTCCCAGCGAGGATCAGGAATTTGAGCTGCTGCAAGTTGTAATCGACGAGGAGACAGGCGAGGAAAAATATGACTATGTATATTACCGTGATGATAATGGTAATTATCTGGATGGAGAAAATGGTAATATTGTTGATGAGAATGACAAAGTGCCCATTAAGCTCACAATGGATGCCGGTGAGGTGAAATCTTATTCCAATGTGTACGTTGAGCGCCTTTCCAATAGCCAGCAAGTGACCTTCGCTATTCGTGGACGTGACAAGGGTGGATTCTTGAGCCTGCAGGTGTCTAACCGCAAGAGCTATATCATTCCGGGCATCGACCCGTCGGAGATTGTGCTTCTTGAAGATGCCACTCACTACAGCCGCTTCAACCCCGATAATCAGGAAAACTGCTACAGCAACAAGTTGCTCATCAATAACAACGTCGACGGCATGAAAGCCGGTGAAATCACCCATGAGACCACTCTCACCATCACTCGCACACCACAAGGTGGCCAGGCGGAGACTATCGCAACCATCACTTTCAATCCCGACCAAAATAATTATACCATCCACATGGCGGGACAAAAGAGCAAGGAAGAGTTTCCCGAGGCCAGCGACCACAGTGGATATGCCGGTTATCATGCCAACAACAACGGCACCATTGAGGGCAACGCAACTTGGACTCAAAGCTATACAATTACCGGCGATGGATGCGTCAACATGGGGTCGCTCGTGATTTATGACAATTTTGCCGTCGGAGTAGACAAGAACGACCATCCGGGCAGTTATTACTACAATGTGACAAGCAACTATCCCGTGGGCGACAAGACCGCTCACAGCAACACGTTCAGGGTGCCGGTCTATAAGACCGATTCAAGAATCAACGGCTCGTTCACCAAGCAGCAAATCGACGACGACGAGCAAGCCACTCTTGCTGTTGAGGATAACGTCAACTTTGAAGAACTTGTTCAATATAACTCTAAGACCGAGGTCTTGCGCTATGACGCCTATCGCTGGCTCGACGATGGGTCAAAACTCTACATAGTGAGCAGTGTCTATGACAACGACACCGAGAAAGATGTCGCCCCGACTGGCCTTGCCGGTAACCAAGGTGATAGTTACACCATCTCGATGAACTCAGGCAACCTGCTCACAACAGGAGTGGTCGACGTCACTGCGGGCTCGGCTTGGGCAACATTTGTCGATAAGTACCCTGCTGCGCAAAATGCCGCCGCGGCCTATGTCTATGCGCCTGTGATAGAGACATTCACCGCCGGCAACAATGCCGTGGGTGTCGCACGCCACGACTATAACACCTATGGTGGGCCGCTGCAACGGGCTGCCAAGGGCTTGCTCAGTGTTGCTCCCGCACCGGGCGTGAGCCCCATTAGCCAGTATTCATGGACCGATGATAATGGCAATCGCTATGCCTACTATAACGTTGTGCTAAAAATTAACCAGGACGACATTCCCAATGGATATGAGGTTTACAAAGTTAGGGCTTGGCGACTGGTGGACCCAAGTTTGCTCGGCGAGCAGACGAGCGACTTCGCTTATCGCATGCAGCCCAGGTTCCTTTTCGACACTATTTTGGGCGAGGACTACCAGCCGGGAAAGAAAATGCAACTTGGTGGCACCGAGATTGAGGGCTACTTTGATGAGAACTCGGCAAGTTTTGTCACGCGAGGCACCTTTGGCGCGCGCAAGGTGAGAACAGGCGGCGACAATCAGCTCAATGACGGATGCATCGACCAGCTCGACATGCAGTTCATAGTTCGCCTCTACTTTGCCCCGGCATCCCCGGCCAGTGGCACAACCATGGGCATCAATATCAAGGATAACGATGCACTTGATGACGCACGCCCATTCTATATAGTTGAGGATGTAATCAGCCACACCATTTATAGTGGCGTGACCACCGGCATCACCACAGTCGATGGCAATAGGCAGCTGGTGAACGTTAAGTATTATAACACTGCCGGTGTTGCCGGCGACCGGCCATTCAAGGGCATTAATATTGTGGTTAAAAGCTATAGCGATGGCAGCCGCCAGGTTGTTAAGATAGTTAGATAAAATACAGTATTCTTGATAGTTACTTGTGATGAGAGGTTGGACCCCGAATTGAAAAGGGCCCAACCTCTCGGTGTGTGTTATATATAAAGCTTTTGCTCTACTTCAATGGGAATGTGAAATAGGTGTTGGGGTAGGGCTCATTGTCGAGAGTGAAGTGCCACCACTCGGTGTCAAGAGGCTTGAAGCCGTGGCGCATCATTGCGCGGCGCAACATCATGCGGTTCTCAAACTGCTGCTTGGTGATGGAACAACTGGAAGGCGACTTGCGTCCGTTGTACTTGCCGTTGGCAGGGTTGCCGCCAAAGTCGGGATGACTCTCCACGCCAAACCAGTCGAAAGTTCCGCCCATGTCCACTTCCTTCTCGGTGCGCATGTCAAAGAGAGTGAGGTCGACAGTTGAGCCGCGAGTGTGGCCACTCTTGCGTGCAACATAGTCGGGGATGAGCACGTTCTTGTTCAGCTCGGGGTAGAAATAAGGTTTCATTTCGGTGGCGTTGAGGTCTTGGGCCCAACGCATGAAGTGGTCAACGGCACATTGCGGGCGATAGGCGTCATAGATTTTGAGCCTGTAGCCCTGTGCCTTGAGGTCGTCGCTCACAGCCTTGAGTGCTGTGGCCGCCTCGCGGGTGAGCATGGCTATGGGAGCCTGATAGCCGTCGATGCGCGAGCCCACAAAGTTATAGGTGCTATAGTAGCGAATCTCAAGGATAGCGTCGGGGATGACGTCGGTGATGCGCACAAAGCCACGGTTGTCGCTGGGGTTCACTGCAGGAGCCGTGGTGGCTGCAGTGCCGCCCAAGCGCTTAATCTCGGCCTTGGCACGAGCCATTTGCTCGCAAAACTCAGGGCTGTTGTGCAGTTGTGAGCACCCTATGCTGGCAACCAGGCGGCCGGCATCCACGTCGCTCTGCCAGTGAGCTCCCACTATCACGCGACTCTCGCCATACTGATAGGCTCGTGCAAAGAGCGTGTCGGCTTTGGCAGGATTGAGCTCTGCAAGCAGTAAGGCGCATGCCCAGCCGCGAGCGGTGTGTCCCGAGGGGTAGGAGCCCTCGCGTCCCAGTTCTATCTCGTCTTCTTCGGCGCCATGAGTGAACAGGTGCTCGTTGAAGCGCACAAAGGGGCGCTTGCGCATGTAATACTTTTTGGGCGCCACGCGAATTTGGTCGGTGGTCTTGATACTGGTTTCCAGTAGTTTCCACGTCTCGGGTGTCTCGGTCTTGGAAATGTGCAGTCCAAATGGCTCGCTGAACACATCGAGCAGTGCTTCTATGCCTCCCTTGGCATCGCGTCGAGCCATGGCGGCTCGCTCAGGGTTGTTGCGCTGCTGCTTGCCCCAGTAGTAGCGCATCACGTCGTGTGCAAAGAGTTCGCTAGTGGTGTCGGGTGGCGCCGGCAGGCACTTGATGATGTTGGGCAACTGGTCAACGCTGAGATAAGGCTGTACCTTTTGTGCTTGGACTGTAGCCATGCCGCTCATTACCATGAGCAAGGCGAGGATTGTGAGTTTTAGTGGTTTCATGAAGTCAAGAGGTTTTTTAATGCGAAAGACTGCACAATGAGCTCTTTGCATAAAAGAGGCTCATGTGCAGTCTTGTGTTTAGATTGTGAGATTTAATTACAGGTTGGGGTTAACCTTGTTCCACTCGCTGATAGGAGGAACGATGTCGAGAGTAACAAGCTCATCGCGCATGTGGCACAGGTGCTCATAGCTGGCATCGAGCTTGGCGTTCTCCTCGGGAGTGCCCTGTGGCACCTGGAAGGTGCAACCGTTCTCGTCGAGAGTGGTGTCCATAGCCATCATGATGTTATTATACTTGCCGTTCTTAACATAGGTGCCGGCGGGCCAGCGGAACTTCTCGCCACCCATCACCGAGCGAATCATCTCTACCGAGAGATAGGCAGGGCTCTGGAACGAGCTGCGGCCACGCAGTTCAATAATCTTGGCTCCACCCTTGGTGACGTCGAGCTTCATCTGCTCCCATTCCTCGGCAGGGAATTCGGGGGTACCTATGATGTCGGTTAATGGCTTGCCGTCGATTTTTACATGCGAGCCAAACACTGCCATCTGCTCACCGTGACCGCCGTAGGTTGCGCAGCCGGTAACTTCGCTTTGCATCACGTTGAACTTCTTGGCCAGAGCGCTCTGCAGGCGAGTGCTGTCGAGGCCGGCGAGAGTGGTCACCTGGCTGGGCTTCAAGCCGCTGTAAAGCAGAGTAACAAGGCCGGTAAGGTCGGCGGGGTTGAAGATGATAACCACGTGCTTGCAGTCGGGGCAATATTGCTTGATATTCTCGCCCAGGCCGCGTGCAATCTCGCAGTTGCCCTTGAGCAGATCCTCACGGGTCATGCCTGCCTTGCGGGGAGCACCGCCGCTCGAGATGATATACTTGGCATTGGTGAATGCTTCTTTTGCATCGGTTGTAGCGGTGATTTTCACGTCGCCGAAACCGCTTTGACGCATTTCCTCAGCCACGCCTTCGGGAGAGAATACGTCATAGAGACAGATGTCGCTTGTCAAGCCCATCATCAGGGCTGTTTGTACCATGTTGGAACCAATCATGCCGGCAGCGCCGACGATTGTGAGTTTGTCATTAGTTAAAAAAGCCATAACTAAGTGTTTTGTTTTATGATTAATAAGTTGCTTTAAGTTCTTTCAAGTAGATATAACTTCATTTTAAGACCACAAAATTACACAATAAAACTTTCATTCCAAGCAAAAAAATGATTTATATTTTATAAATAATCTAAAACAGGCATTGTTCACACCGTAACGGCAAGCGAGCAATAACTAAAAGTGGTGATGACAATCACAACAATAGGGTATTGCCCGCGCAAAAGAAGCTCACTACTTTTGCCAACTCGAAAATTATTAACCATCTCTTGCCTTTAGGCAGCAGAACTACTACATAAGTTATATATAAACAATCAATGCGCAAAATAAACAAATGTGTAATATTGCTGGCTTTCCTGCTCGTGGGGCTCACGCTTGATGCACAGGTGACAATAACTGGCACCGTGACCGACAAGGCAACCCTCGAGCCCATGATAGGAGCTACAGTGATGATTGAGGGCCACAACAGTGTGGATGCAGTGACCGACATCGACGGCCGCTTCACGCTCGCAGTGCCAGCCGGCAAGGAAATAATTATATCCTACATTGGCTACAAGCCATTGCAAGCCAAGGCACAAAGTGGAATTTACTA
>OCTW011574209.1_pt1 | contig 17424 bp, 15 predicted proteins | sample 1539671 | NCBI WGS metagenome assembly OCTW01 (sample SAMN02144230, study PRJEB22623) | gut metagenome | biome: sheep rumen | host: Ovis aries | place: New Zealand
CCAAGCGGCTGCATGCATGGAACATGCAAATGCAGACATTTGGCGAATATTCATCACCGAGTGACAGTATGCATAAGTCATAGTTTTTTCACTAAATATTAATTGACCATAATATTAAAAACAGTTATATTTAAGAGTGGTTAATTATCTAACATGCTAGTGTGGACATAGGTTCACACGTTTTATCAGGAGGAAATATAAAAAATCATGGACGTTTTAGAGGTACTGAAGAATATAGGCTTTATCATTGCGGGATTTATCCTGCTCATCAAGGGGGCGGACTTCTTTGTTGACGGCGCATCTTCCGTTGCGGGTAAGATTGGTATACCGCAGATAGTTATCGGTCTTACGATCGTTGCATTTGGAACAAGTGCACCTGAGGCGGCCATAAGTATAAGCTCGGCAGCGAAGGGCAGCAACGGAATTTCTATCGGAAATGTTATCGGAAGCAATATCATGAACGTGCTTCTCATCCTGGGTCTGACAGCTGTGATCAGAACACTTAATATCAAGAAAAGTACAGCAATTATCGATATGCCGTTTATGATCGTGATAAGTGTAATTCTCCTTGTATGGGGCGTTGTGTTTGGCAAGATCGATCGTCCGGCGGGTGCCATATTCTGGGTACTTCTCATAAGCTTTATCGTATATCTTATTATCTACTCAAAGAAGCAGGGCTCTGATGAGGAGGTTAAGATCAAGGATCTGAAGGTCTGGCAGATAATAATCTTCATTATCGGCGGTATCGCTGCGATAGTTTTCGGCAGCAACCTGACAGTTGATGGCGCAAGTTATGTTGCGAAGAATGTATTTCATGTTTCGGACAGAATAGTCGGACTTACGATAGTTGCTTTCGGAACAAGTCTTCCGGAGCTTATGACCTCAGTAACTGCGGCAAGGAAGGGTAATGCGGATATTGCAGTCGGAAATATAGTCGGCAGCAACATCTTCAATATACTATTTGTTCTTGGTACATCGGCACTTATCAGACCTATGAAATACGATGGCTTCGTGATCGACAATCTGGTTGCCATCGGTGCGGCTGTGCTTCTCTGGATTCCGGCAGTCTCTAAGAGAAAGCTTGGCAAGGGAGCCGGTGCAGTTATGCTTCTGGGTTATGCAGGTTATTTCGTATATCTCTTGCTCAATGCTACAGCATAATAGCTTAGAGTGTGAAGAATTGATATTGTTTGAATGTGAAATTCCGATATTTGTTTGTCCGGGAAGCTGTTGTATTATCTGACGATGACAGATTGGTGAGACAAACGTAAAAGGATGTAATAGACAGATATGATCAAAAATATAGCGGCAGTATTAATCGTGCTGATCTTCGCGGTGGAGCTTTTCTTCGCTACCAAGGGCAGTCAGCACAGAAAGAAAAAGCATATCAAGGGCTGGAATATAGTAAAGGGTACGATATCTTCCATCGAAAAGAAGGTAGATGAGAGGACCAAGAAGAACTATTTTGAGCTGACCATAGAAACAGAAAATGACAGAACGGTTACGGCGAAGGATGGAATCTTCTCAATATATGAGGTTGGTGAAGAGGTTCTTCTTCAGGAGAAGAACGGCTATCACAGATTTATGGGAAATGACAGAGTGGATAAGCAGGGCAGAAAAGAGATGCTCATCGGAACCCTGCCGTTACTTGCAATAGTTGCAATAGCCGCAGTACTGACCTTTGTGGTAAGCTGAAACCGGGTTCAGTAATGTGATCAGGTCGCGGATATTGGAGAATATTGTTGAAAAAGTGCTTGGATGAATATAAAAACTGTTGATAAATCATTGATTTTGTTGATATAGAGCGGTATTTTCCGCGGGATTGTTGATAAATATAAGAAATAACAGTGTTTTTTGTGATCAGGAGGGGTAAGATGGCAAAGATTAAGAAGGCTAAGCAGCCAAAGGAAGTCAAGAAGACCGAAAAGGCTATCAGAGCTCTTAAGGTTAAGGAAATGAAGAAGGAACTGAAGAGGGCGAGAAAGAAAGCTAAGAAGGAAGAGAAGAAGATGGTAAAGGTTGAGAAAAAGGCATATGCAAAGGCGCTGAAAAAGGCTAATTCCGATAAGTTCCTGACCATTGTCGGACTGCTTCTTGCGGCAGCAACCACGTATCTGACCACTCAGCTTAACAAGAGAGAGGAAGAACTGGCAAAAGACAGTAACACAGAAACGGAAGAGAAGACTGCTTAATGCACGTATTTTCTTGTGTTTTTGATCTTATGATGTTATTATGACAATCGTAAAAATCAACTGCGATAACCCTGATGGTACGGCTGTAAAAGGTCGACGGACCACTTTTATATGATGTTGCAGTTGTTTGGATAAAAAAAATATTTTAAACGAAAGGTGTTTATAAAAAATGAGCAAGAATTTTGATGAACTTATCAGTAAGGTATCACAGATCGAGAAGAAGAAGGTTTCTGTAGCGGTTGCACAGGATAACGAAGTACTTCTCGCAGTTAAGGCTGCTAAGGAGCAGAACATCGCAGATGCGATCCTTGTCGGTGACGAGGATGAGATCAGAAGAATAGCTTCTGAGATCGGTATGGATCTTACAGGTTTTGAGATCATTGATGTTAAGGATAAGATCGAGGCAGCTCGTACAGCTGTTAAGCTTGTTCATGACGGCGTAGCAGATATGTATATGAAGGGTCTTATCGATACCAAGGATTTCCTGAAGAGCGTACTCGACAAGGAGGTTGGTCTCAGAACAGGTAAGCCGCTTTCACATGTTTGTGTATTTGAGATCGAGGGTGCTGAGAAGCTTCTCTTCCTTACAGACGTTGCATTTATGACATATCCTACACTTGAGGACAAGGTAAGCATCATCAAAAATACAGTTGAGATCTGTAATGCAGTAGGTATCGAGAATCCTAAGGTTGCTCCTCTTGCAGCAGTTGAGGTTGTAAATCCTAAGATGCCTGAGACAGTTGAAGCAGCTGAGCTTACCAAGATGAACGAGGAAGGGCGTATCACAGGATGTATCGTTGACGGACCTCTTTCACTTGACCTTGCTACATGCCCTGAAGCAGCACAGCACAAGGGTGCTACAGGACGTAAGATCGTTGGTGATGCTGACGTTCTTCTCTTCCCTGACATCCACGCAGGAAATATTACTTATAAGGCTCTTGTTCATTTTGCAAAGGGCAGAAACGGAAACCTTATCACAGGTACAGCTGCACCTGTTATCCTTACATCAAGATCAGATACATTTGATGTTAAAGTTAATTCACTTGCACTTGGTGCGCTTGTTGCAGATTCACTTAAGAAGAACGCAGCAAATTAGTGATCTGTCCCGTTTGAGGGGCAAAGCAGCAGTAATCGTAAATAAATTTGTTATCAGCATGGAGGCATAAAATGGCAATCAAGTCACTTATCATTAACCCGGGTTCAACATCAACAAAGCTTGGTGTATTTGAAGATGAGACACTTTTAATGGACGAGACTCTTCGTCATTCAACAGAAGAGATCGCACAGTACCCAAATATCATTGCACAGAAAGATTTTCGTAAGAATATCATCCTTGATTTCCTCAAGGAGAAGAATATCGATGTAAATACATTTGATGTTATCGTAGGACGTGGCGGTATCGTTAAGCCTATTCCGGGTGGAACATATGAAGTAACCGATGCGCTCATCAAGGACCTTACAGAGGCTAAGCGTGGTGAGCATGCATCAAATCTCGGCGGTATCATCGCAAGAGAAATAGCTGATTCAATCGGCGTAAAGGCGTTCATCGTTGACCCTGTTGCAGTAGATGAGCTTGTTCCGGTTGCGCGTATTTCAGGTATTCCTGAGATTGAGAGAGGATCGATCGATCATCCTCTTAACCAGAAGGCTATGGGAAGACGTTATGCTAAGGAAGTCGGTAAGAAGTATGAGGATCTGAATCTCATCATCGTTCACCTTGGCGGCGGAACTTCCTGCGGATGCCATGATCATGGTAAGATGGTTGATGTATTTGCAGCATTCAACGGCGACGGTGCATTTTCACCTGAGAGAGCAAATGCGGTTCCTCCGCTTTCACTTGTTGAGATGTGCTTCTCAGGAAAATACACACAGGCTGAGATGAAGAAGAAGATCATCGGTAATGGTGGTTTCAATGCATATCTCGGAACAAATGATGCACGAGAGATCATGAAGCGTATCGATGAGGGCGATGAGAAGGCTAAGCTTGTTATGAATGCATTTATCTATCAGCTTTCAAAGAACATCGGCGCTATGGCAGCTGTTCTTAAAGGAAAGGTTGATCAGATCATTATAACAGGTGGTATAGCTTACAATAAGAGAATTACAGACAAGATAAATGAATATGTTGGTTTCATCGCTCCTGTAACAGTTTATGCAGGCGAAGATGAGCTTCTTGCACTCGCTCAGGGTGCGCTTCGCGTACTTAATGGCGAAGAGGAAGCCAAGGAGTATTAATATAAAAGAGGTACAACTATGGCAGATGAGAATAATGTAATGAATAATGCGCCGGAAGATAATGCTGAGTCGGCTACGGATAATCTGAAATCAGCAGCTGAACCGGTTAATGCAGCACCATCTGCAGCTCCAGCAGCAGCTTCAACTGACACACCGGCGGCTGCATCACAGGATACAACACCTACAGCAGCACCGCAGAATGCGGGCGCACGTCCGAATCCATTTGATAACATGAAAAATACAGGAATCCCGGCTATGCGTTATGACAGCGGAGAGGGCGCACGTCCAAATCCGTTTGACAACATGCAGGCACAGGGGAATCCATATACTCAGGGCAATCCGTACGCACAGGGCAGCCCATATACGCAGGGAAATCCATATGCACAGGGCAATCCTTATGTAAATATGCAGAATGCTGGTGCGCCTCAGAGCGCAGGAATGCTTCAGAATGGCGGAATGCCAAATGCCGGTATGCAGAATCTGGATGCTCAGGGAGGTATGAATCCATATTTCCAGGGTACACCGGAGACTCCGGAGGGCGGAAAGCCGGCCAAAAAGAAGATGTCAAAGGGCAAGAAGATAGGTATCATCAGCGGAATCGTTGTCTTTGTTGCTGCCCTCGCGGTATGCGGCCTGATATTTATCCCTAAGCTTTTAAAACCTAAGAAGGAAACGATCAAAAAAGCTTTTACAGCTTCTCAGACCAGTTTTGTTGAAGGAAATACCGTCGCAGCTGATTTCGGACTTGTAGAGATGGGCTCAAATATCAAGAACAGCGGCGGAAAGATTGTAGTTAAGGCGAAGAATCCAAAGAATCCTGCGGATAAGGTTGATCTGGATCTTAATCTTGACTGGGCAAACAAAGAGGCTTCAGCAATTCTGGATGTATCCGATAATGGTAAGGATGCAACCTTCAGAGGCTATGCAAATAAGGACAAGGGTTATTTTACTGCAGATGATCTGATGACAGGCTACTATTTCGTTGATTTTGCAACGATAGCTTCTGATTATGTCAGCTCATATTTTGCCGAGGAGTATGGCTCTTCTTATAATTTTAACAATTCTTTATTTGATAGTTTTAGCAGTATTGGCAGCGTCGGAGCGGTGTCTGCGGATCAGCTTCAGAAGCTTAAAGATATATTTATCAATCTTAAGGACAGCATCGATTATTCAAAGGATGGAAGCAAGAAGCTTACACTTGGCGGACACAGCTACGATACCACAAAGTACGTTCTGACCATATCTAAGAAGGATCTTCAGAACGCGGTTACGGATGCCTTTGATATCCTTATGTCTTCGGCTATGGTTGGCAGCTCAAATGCAGAGTATTATGGTGCAATGCTCAGTTCATACATCTCAACCATCTTCAGTAAGGATGTAAAGATCAATCTTTACGTCTGTGATGACAGGGTGGTTGCCATGGATGCAGGCTACGACATAGATGTTCTTGGAAATAGGGCAGGACTCAGCTTTGAGGCTCAGTTTGAAGGTGAAGATGATCTTTTCTCTGCACTTGATGCGAGCTTCAAGGTCACTGTTGACGATCGTACCATGGAGTTTCTTCTGACTTACGACAGCTACGAGACTTCAAACGGATCTGAGTGTGTTATCGGTTTCAAACAGATCGAGGATGGCGATATTAATCAGCAGATCGACTATGTGGTAAGCTACAACAGAGAAACCTCTGATATAGCTATCACCGCAAAATATCCTCTCAGCGGAGATTATTTCAATGCAATCTATGGTAAGGTTCTCACACTCGAGAAGGGTAAAAAGATCGAGATACAGTTTGATACGCTTGCTGACAATTCACCATACAACTATTATGGTTCAACTAATCAGCAGGATGATATAAATTATACGGATATCGATGTATTTGTAGGATTATATTCAGATTTTACCATCGAGAAGGTTCCGTCAGATGCCAAGCTTGTGAATTTCTTCACATCATCAGAGTCTGAGTTCAAGAGTATAATGAGTCAGAAGATGCAGGATGACTTTGAAGAATGGATACATCCGACTATTTATGAGACTGACGATCAGAATCTTGACTATAACGAAAGAACAACGGAGAACGATACCGTGGAAGATACTACGGAAGCTTCAACAGAGAAATAATGTGTGAGTGACATATATGGCAGAGGATCCGGCATCGATGTTGGTGTTACAGATCTGATCTGCAGGCAGAGCTGATACCGGATGGATCAGATGGATAGCGAGGCAGGGTATGAGCAGATTAAAAGTAGATATCAAAAACTGCATATTCAGTGACGGCGATCCGAAGATATGTGTTCCGCTCGTCGGACGGAACGAGGATGAGCTTTTTTCGCATGCTGAAGCAATCCTTACGGAGGCAGAGAGGCTCGAAGCGGCCTACCCGGGCAGAAAGCTCGATGTGATCGAATTCAGAGCAGATTACTACGATGATGTCGCAGACAGAGAGAAGCTTGCTTCACTTATGACCAGACTCAGGAATGTATTTCCGGGAAGGCTGCTGCTCTTCACCTACAGAAGTGAGGAAGAGGGCGGGGAACTCCGTCACGACAGAGCCGAAAATATGCTTGACGAGATCTGGGAATGGGTGATTACCGGGAAGCTGGCGGATATACTTGATATTGAGCTGAAGTCCGGAAATTACAGAGTTGCCCGTACGGCAGCCAAAGCTCACGAAGCAGGGATGTTTGTCATTATGTCCAACCATAATTTTGAGAAAACACCTCATGACGAGGAAATACTTGAGATGTTCAGAGAGATGGAGATATTAGGGGCAGATATACTGAAGGTCGCAGCTACACCAAAGCATAAGTTTGATGTTCAGCGTCTCATGGATCTTACAAAGGATATCACAAGTGGTAAAAAGGGTGCGGAATATCTTATGCATCCGGTGATCACGATATCCATGGGCAGTGATGGGGCTGTATCCAGAACAAGCGGTAAGGAGACCGGAAGTGCGATGACCTTTGCGATGGTAGGCAGCGGTTCGGCTCCGGGTCAGCTGAGTCTGGAGGATATTTTCTCCAGCCTGAGCAGGTAATAAGAGATCGGACAAAAGGGAATTATATAAAACACTGCTCCGGCGGAGTTTATTCAGGGGCGGATTACAAGGAGATATTTGAAACAATGATTAATTTTAAGATTGGAATACTCGGAACGGGAAATATAGCTGATAAGATTGCTGACACGATCGCAAAGCTTGATGCATTTGAGGTTTATGCGGTTGCTTCGCGTGATGCGCAGAAGGCAGCTGATTTTGCGGCAAAATACGATATTAAGAAGAGCTACGGCTCTTACGAAGAACTTGTACAGGACAGCGAGATTGAGCTGGTTTATGTTGCAACTCCTCATCAGTGTCATGCGGAAAATGCAATCATGTGTATTAACGCAGGAAAGCCTGTTCTTGTGGAGAAGCCATTTTCATACAATAACAAGACAACTCAGGACGTTATCGCTCTCGCAAGAGAGAAGAAGGTGTTCTGCGGAGAGGCTATGTGGAGCTGCTATGCACCGCTCCTTAAGCTTACCAAGAAGCTTATCGAGACTAGAAAGATCGGTGATGTAAGATATATCAATGCAAGTCTCTGCTATAATCTGATCGAGAAAGAGAGACTTGTTAAGCCTGAATATGCAGGCGGTGCTCTTCTGGATATCGGTGTATATCCGCTGGTTATGGTATTTGCCCTTATGGGTCAGATGCCGGTTGCCGCATCATCTTCATGCGTGAGACTTTCAACCGGTGTTGACGCTGTTGATACGGTTCAGCTCAATTTCCAGGGCGGAAAGGCTGCAACAGTCTTCACATCAATGATGTATGATTCAGAAAATATGTGTATCATCTACGGAACGGAAGGACGTATCGAGATCGATAATGTAAATTATCCGACTGAGGTAAGAATCTACGACAGAAAGAATCAGCTTACCGAGCGTGCAACCGTATCCGACATGGAGATAACAGGCTACGAGCATCAGTTCCTTGCTGCACGTGAGGCGATAATCACAGGAAAGCTTGATACTCCTGATCGTCCGCACAAGGATATCGTAAATACCATGGGCTTCTGCGATATGCTGAGACGTTCATGGCAGATCTTCTATCCTCTTCCGGGTGAGGAATCGCTTAAGGTTAATCCAAATCAGAATCCGACAAACGGTAAGCCGGACGGACCGGTACCGGGAATCAAGAGAGTATAATGATAATTAACAGGCGTCTATAGGTAGAAATGCTTATAGACGTTTTTTGTATACCTTTTATGCTATGATTTGTATATACTGCGTGATATAATTCACGTGTTGATGACAGTAATCTGATCATATGCAGGATTATGAAAGAGATTTCATGAATAAGTCCGAGGAGCAGGAGTTATGCCGAAACTGACCAGTATACAAAAAAAATACGTATTATGCTTTGCCCTGCTTCTTGTAGTGGGTGAGTCACTTCAGCTGTTATCGTCAGATATAACGCATCTCTGGGATGCTCCGACTTTCTTCTATCCGTGCCTTATTATCGGCTGGGGCATAACTGTAGGTCGAAGGATCACTCACAAGAGACTGCGTCATCTGATGAATTATCTGATCGTGATGATGGTTATGCTCTTCGTTGTGAGACTGTGCAAATATGCTGTATTTGGCAATATGGCAGCCGTAAACAGAGCAGTTTACTATATATCTATCGATATTGAACTGGTAATAGCGGGCGGAGCACTGCTAATATCATATCTGATCGGAACGGCGGAGAACGAGAAGCTTGACCCCTTCTGTATGGCAGTGATCTTTACAAATATCGGTATGATGCTTCTTGTATCTACGAATGAATTGCACAGGATGCTTTATACCTTCAAAAACTTTGATGATGGCGATTATGAGACCCAATATGGAGTGCTGTATTATATTGTTATGGCACTTGTATTTGTCCAGCTGCTGGCTTCGGCAGTGATCATGATCCGTAAATGCAGCATCTCTGCCATCAGAAAATACTGGTATATTCCGGTTCTTCCGATGATGATCGGACTTGTGCTCCTTGCAATATACTACATAAGCGGCGGATCGCCGGATATCAGCGGGGTTAAGATCTACAATTATCAGGAGGTTTTCTGCGGAGCTATTGCAATGATGTTTGAATGTGGCATCAAGATTGGTATGATTCCTTCCTGCTCCGGCTATGAGGGTATGTTCAGGCGCTCACACATCAATGCGGCTGTTGTTGATAAGGACAATGAATACAGATATCAGTCTCTGAATTACGATTCCGATATTGACCGTGAAAATATTCGTATAAGTGAGAAGGCGATATCCGGCGGCAAGGTCATCTGGATGGAAAATCTGGAGACTATTTACGGCCTCAACGGCATGCTTTCCGATGCGGTCGAGATAGTTGAGGCAGAAAATACACTTATAGAGAAGGAAAATGCTGCCAAGGAGGAGAGCAGTCGTTATGAGGCACAGAACAGGCTTTATAACAGCATCGCCTATTTCTCAAACTCCAAGCTGAGGAGTATCGATAAGGAGCTCTTTGCCAAATATGACAGCGAGGAGGAGTTTAAGAGGCATCTCTCGAAGAGCCTTGTGATCGGTTCTTACATCAAGCGTCGTTCAAATCTGACAATCCTTGCAGCAGAAAACAGCAGTATCTGTCTTGATGAGCTTCTGCTTTCAATTAATGAATCGATGTCATACATGAGACTCTACGGGATAAACTGTATGGTTCATACTACGGGAGATGGTATCAGAGAGAAGATGCTTCCTTCCGACCTTATCATCTCTCTGTATGATGTTTTCCAGGAAGTGACAGAGGCTGTGATGGATCATGCAAATAATATCATGGTCAATGTGCGTAACGGCGGTAAGGTCACCTTCAAGATGAGTGCGGATGCAGATATGCCGGATGCCGCTATTCGTTGCAGGGATACAGTTGATAGAGTTATTGGTGCAGACAGTTTATCATTAGCAGTTGATAATACGGACAGAGCGATTGATACAGACGATAATCAATTATATAAAAATGATCCTGCGGAAGAAAATGACATAGCAGCAGGCAGGACAAATATAGATGTTAATGAAATAGCAGCGGATCGATCAAATAGAGATATTAATAATATAATAGCTGTGCTGTTCAGAAAAATAGATATATCAGAGGAAGATGGTATCGTCACGATACTCCTTGAGGCTGAGTGCAGTGAGGAGGTGACGGTATGATGACTTACGCAGATCTTTCACTGCTTGAAAGAAGACTTCTCATGCTGTGGGTGGCCGGACTTGTATTTATCTATGTATTTAATACGGCCAGAAGCCTTCAGCTGAAGCGAGGTTTCCTTTACAGCTTTCATACTGCAGCTGCAGTTGCTGTATTCTACTATATTTATAATATCCTGGGAAGGATAGATGATGCGGTTCTGGAAGGAATGGAGTCCGTTTATATCATTCCGATAAGCTGGCTACTGGCGGCGCTTCTTTTCTTCACGGTTTATTCGTTATATCTGATAGTTGCGGTTAACCGATGGAAGAAGAATAACATCTCCGGACTTTCCATCAAGGAAAGCTTTGACAGCCTTCCGACAGCGCTCTGCTTCTTCCTGCAGTCCGGCGTCCCGAGGATGACCAATAAGGAGATGGAGAAAATAGTTCATGAACTCTGCGGTGAGGAGCTTTCCGATGCCGGAAGGTTCTGGCTCAGTCTGAAATACGGAGAGAGGGACGGCTGCATAATTGCCGGAAACGATCCGATCTACCAGCTGCCGGACGGAAGGATATTCAGCTTCTCACTCCGTGAGATGACGGTTGAGAAAAATAAGATATACGAGCTTATCGGTAATAACATAACCGAGGAATACAGGCTGAACGAGGAGCTTAAGGAGAAGAGGACGGAGGCAAGATGGATCAATGAGAGACTTCGTACACTGAATAAGAGTATCACGAGGATCACGGCGGAGAAGGAGGTTCTTGCCGCAAAGATAAAGATCCACAACGAGTTCGGAAATCTGCTTCTGTACAGTAAGAGTTATCTTGCCGGTAAAGCGGATATTGACAGAAAGAAGCTTCTTACGATGTGGAGAAATAACAACAGGCTGTTTGAGGAGGCCGGTCCGGAGGTATGGCAGAGTACCTACAGCTCAGCTGTGGAGGATGCCGAGAGGCTGGGCGTCAAGGTTGTCACGAATGGTCAGCTGCCGGAAAATGCGCTTCTAAAGGATATTCTTGAAACTGCGATCAAGGTTCAGGTTAACAACACCCTGCGACATGCTCACGGACATACAGTTTATGCTTCCTATAGCATTGAGGGGGGCAAATATGTTATAGTATTTGAGAATGACGGCAATGCTCCGACGGAGGAGATAAGAGAAGGCGGCGGAATCGGAAACCTGAGACGTATGGTTGAACGAACCGGCGGAAGTCTCGTTCTCTCGCAGGAGCCACAGTTTTCGATGAAGCTGGAAATACCTATGGAAGTGCAATAATATGCATGATTAAAATAAACGTATAGATCATGATCAACCGGATACATAGTTATCATTTCGAGAGATGAGTGTATTCGTTATAGTATGTTGGTAATGAGAAGGTGTTATGTATGAATTGATCAGGACATTCGGTATATGATTGTCGTGAATCAGAAATACGAGGGAGAGAAATATGAAGGTTGTAATAGCAGATGACTCGAGATTATCGAGAGTTGCTTGTGAAAATATAATAAATGACAGTGAGCGGTACGAGCTTGTCGGCTCATTCCCGACAGCGGAGCAGGCTGTGCTTTTCTGCAGCAAAACCCCTGTGGATATGATCATAATGGATATAGTTATGCTGAAAGGTGACTACAATGGTATTGAGGCTGCCGGAATAATCAAGGAGCTGCATCCGGAGACCAAGGTTGTGCTCATGACCTCTATGCCTGAGCATTCCTTCATAAGTAAGGCCAGGGAGAATAAGGTTGACAGCTTCTGGTATAAGGAGGTTGAAGAGATACCACTCCTGACACTTCTTGACAGAACGGCAGACGGAGAAAGTATTTATCCGGATTCAACGCCGGTACTTACTCTCGGAGAGATGGACAGTACTGAGTTTACTCCGAGAGAGCTGGATGTTCTGAGGCTTCTGGTGGATGGCTACGAGAACCCGGAGATTGCCGAGAAACTGAACATCAGCCCGCGAACCGTAAAGATGCATATTGAAAATATGCTTCACCGCACTGGCTTCCGTAATCGTCTCGAGCTTGCGGTAAATGTCAGAGCGGATGGGTTTATTATAAATGATAAGTAAAGTATAAAAAGCCAAAATGGAGTATGAGGAGTCACCAGAGGTACTCGAAGCATTGATTGAATGGTTGGAATCTCATACAAATGTTGATGTTTATGCGCGGATTGAATAATAACACAGAGGAACAACATGAAGAAAGCAATAATATTTGATTTAGACGGAACACTTTTATATACACTCGAAGATCTGTGGATTGCGATGAACTATACGCTTCGTGAGTTCAAGATGCCGGAGAGGACGCTGGATGAAGTGAGGCAATTCGTGGGAAATGGTCTGAAGAGACTTATAAAGAGGGCAGCGGTTCCGGGGACTACGGAAGAGACTGTTGAGAAGATGTACTACTGCTATAAGGAGTTTTATGACGTACATTGCTTTGACAATACCGACGTTTATCCGGGCATCATGGAGGAGCTGGAGGTTCTTCATGATAAGGGCTATCAGCTGGCTATCGTTTCAAATAAGGTAGACAGTGCTGTCAAGGAGCTTCGGGATAAGTTCTTCTCGGAATATATAGACGTTGCTATCGGAGAGAAGCCGGGAGTCAGAAGAAAGCCTTATCCGGATACCGTAATAACTGCCCTTTCAGAGCTTGGCATAGAAGCATCGGAGGCAATCTACGTGGGTGATTCGGACGTTGATATTGAGACTGCTGCAAACTCCGGGCTGCCATGCATTTCAGTTCTCTGGGGCTTCCGCGACAAGGAGTTTCTGATTGAACATAACGCGGTTCATTTCGCAGAGAAGCCGGCGGACCTGACGGATATTATCGTACAATTGTCATAGATAATACTTTTTTAATAATTTAATAATCGTTTTATAAAGAAGAATATTCAGGAACCATATATACTAACCTCAGAACATGGGAAAGGAAGTAGTATATATGGTTTCTTCTATTTTACGAACAGAAAAGCTTTGTAAGTCATTTTCAAATGGTGGCATACAGCAGCATGTAATAAAAAATCTTGATATGGAAATAATTAAGGGTGATTTCACCATCATAATGGGAGCCTCCGGATCGGGAAAGTCCACACTTCTGTATGCGCTTTCCGGAATGGATAAGCCAAGTATGGGCAAGGTTTTCTTCAATGAAACAGAGATTCAGGACTATTCCAATGATGAGCTTGCGGTTTTCCGCCGCGGAAACTGCGGATTTGTATTTCAGAGTGTGTATCTTCTCGAAAATCAGACGATCCTGGACAATATTCTGACAGGCGCTCTTATAGTTCAGAAAAATTCGCGTGAGCTTGTTCAAAAAGCGAAGGACCTTCTTAAAAAGGTCGGAATCGATCAGGAAATGTGGAAGAAATATCCTAACCAGTTGTCAGGCGGTGAGGCGCAGCGTGTCGGAATCGTAAGAGCTATCATAAATGATCCAAAAATACTTTTCGCTGACGAGCCGACAGGGCAGCTCAATTCCGCTTCCGGACGCGATGTGCTGGATGTATTTACGGAAATTCATAAGAATGGTCAGAGCATAGTGATGGTAACTCACGATATCAAGACTGCACTTCGCGGAACAAGAGTTATATTTCTCCGTGACGGAGGTATCGAGGGAGAATACAGGATGCCGGTATATGGAACAGATGATGAAAAGCTTCGACGCAACGGCTTGCAGAAGTTTTTGGATGAAATGGGATGGTAGAGACCACAATTGCTTGCAATTGTGCGGAGCGAAGCGACCATCGAGCCACAGTGCCATGCAGGCACAGTGGTGCCTGTATGGGCAGGTGGCGTTAGGATAGAATGTCAGGAAGGACCACAATGAAAATATTACGATTATCACTATTCAATTTAAAACGACATATGAAAGAGGCTGTAATTCTGCTCGTCCTCACAGCAGTCAGTGTTGCATTTCTCTCAGTTGATCTGATCAATTCCAGGAAAGCGGATGTGATTCTGGATAAAGCTTTCGAGGAAAGCGGCAGCAGTGATTATATCATGTACGTGAGGAAGGATACCGATTATAAAGAAGAGTATGGCAGGGTGATAGAAGAGGATCCGAGGATACTTAATCTTCGCACGTTGGAATTCCTTGTGCTTGGAGATAACGTATCAATAACATGTCGAAGAGATGACGGGGCAGAGAGCAGTCTGTATACCTCCTTTATAAACGAAGAAAATGAAAGAAAGCTCTCGAATTTCAGGAAGGATACGACACTTTCAGATGATGAGATAGCGGCAATGGAGCATCCTGTCTGGCTGCCTTATTATCTGAAGCTTCGAATGGGTTTTAAAGTCGGAGAGAATTTTACACTGATAATAAAAAATCAGGAATATCAGTTTCAGGTTGCCGGATTTTATGAGTCGGCACTTATGTCCAATCCGCAGAACAGCTTTAAATGCGTAGTAAGTGATGAGGATTACGAGACACTATCAGCAAGAGTTGACAGAAATATAGCTTATGCCTTTGATGTGAAGGAAGGGATGATAAAAAGCTACGATGATGCCAACAAAATGGCTGAGGCCTTTGATGATAAGATTACCGAGCTGGCCGGACACAGAGTAACAATATTTTCCAATTGTTTTGATAATAAATATATAGAAGCCTCCGATACTGCAGAAGTACTTCAGATGATGATGACAGTTCTCGGGTTTATAGCCGCGGTTGTGGTTCTGTCATCGATAGTTATGATCAGACACAAGATTACAAATGATATTGAAGAACAGATGGAATCCATCGGAGTACTTGAAGCACTTGGATATAAATCCTTTGAAATATCAATGTCATACGTTTATGAATATCTTATCCTGGGACTTATCGGAAGTGTACTCGGAGCGCTTATAACGGTAGTGACGGATCCTCTTATGACACAGCTGATTCGGGTGTTTGAAGGTCATAATGGCAGCGCGGGCTTTGATATTATGAGTATCATTATCCCGGCTCTGGTAATAGTTGCGTTGATTGTACTGATGGCATTCCTGAAGGCCAGGAGTATAAAGAAATACCCGCCGGTTGTTGCTTTCAGAAGAGGAATAAGAACACATCATTTCAGAAAAAACAGACTTCCGCTAGAGAAAGCATCCTCAGGCCTGAATATCAGACTGGGACTTCGGGATCTTCTAAACAACAGAAGGCAGAATATAGGGTTGTTTATATGCATCATTCTCTCGGGACTGACCATAGCATTTGCGGTTATGGTGTCGGATATCTTCAGAGGGGGCGGAGCAGCGTTTAAAACATGTACGGGAATGGAAGATGCTGATTTTATGCTGACCTTTGAGCAGACAGCATCGTCCGAAGAGATAATAGAAGAATTAAGTACTCTGCCTGAAGTCAGAAAAGTATCAGCGACATGGTTCTCCCAGGTTTATCTGATCACTCAGGATAAGGATGGGGAATCAAAGAGTAGGGTTCAGGCAAACTGTTATAAGGATTATAAGGAAACCGAAAATATATTTGTAAGAGAGGGCAGACTTCCCGAATATGATAATGAGATCGCAATCAAGAAGAGTAAGGCAGAGGAACTGGGGCTTGAGATCGGTGACAGTCTGATACTGAGAGGCGACGGAATTGAAAAGAGCTATATTATCTCAGGCTATGTAAATATAATAGGCAGTAATGTTTTTCTTACACATGATGGGCTGAAGAGAATAGATCCGGCAACTGATTTTGCAATAAATGTATTTCTGAAGGATAAGGTGGACGTTGATGATTTCGAGGAGCTTATAAAGTCGAAGTATGAAAGCGGAAGGATAAGTCTTCGTTCAATATCATCTGTAGATGAACTTCTTGAGGCTAATATTGGTGGTATATCCAGAGTCAGCCAGATATTTGCGATAATAATGCTGATCCTTGTAGCGATCATTGTCTCGGTGATCCTTGCTTTCCTGATCGATTCAACCATCAGAAAGCAGCGAAAACAGCTTGGCATAAAGAAGGCGATGGGATATACATCCAGAGATCTCCGGCTTCAGATGGTATATCGTATCCTTCCGGTTGCCATTCCGGCGATCATTGCGGGGGCGTTTCTCGCGATTCCGGTAACCAATACCTTTATGGCGGCTACATTTGGCGGCGGAATGGTTCCGAGGTTTTTCTGGCTGATACCGGAAGCAATCCTGCTGATCGGATATGTATTTGTATCGGCTTATATTTCGGCAGGCAAGATAAAAAAGGTTTCTGTTACAGAACTCATGACTGAGTAACAAGGACTCCCGGAATGGCAGAATATGGCATAGATCACAGACTGCAAACTTACCGTAATAACGGTTGACAGACCGAAGAATAATGCGATAATCGTATATGAAGGGTCAGGCGAAGAAGTTTACGGAGTCCAAATAGCGTGATCAAATATGTTTGAATCGCTGAAAGAGGTGAAGAAATGGATTATAAGGTTTTGATGATCGATGATGATGAAGTGATAGCTCAGTCTACGGCTGAGTACTTCAATATGTTCGATGTGAAAACTGCATATGTGACCGGATACGATGAAGCGGTGAGGTTTCTGGAGGAAAATACGGTATCGCTGCTTCTCCTCGATATAAATCTGGGTGACAGATCCGGCTTTCAGCTTTGCAAAAAGGTCAGAGAAAACTATGATATGCCGATCCTTTTTATAAGTGCGAGAACCAGCGATGATGATGTTCTGATAGCTCTTAAGATCGGTGGCGATGATTATATCAAGAAGCCTTATACTCTGATGGTTCTTCTGGCCAAGGTTAAAGCTGTCCTTGCGAGGTATGAGAAGGCAAGGGAGGCGGCCCGTATTGCTGCAGAGAGTACCATGAATCGTGCAGGAGCAGTAAATGAGTGTGTTGG
>OCTW011091027.1_pt1 | contig 17418 bp, 31 predicted proteins | sample 1539671 | NCBI WGS metagenome assembly OCTW01 (sample SAMN02144230, study PRJEB22623) | gut metagenome | biome: sheep rumen | host: Ovis aries | place: New Zealand
TTAAAATATAAGGACTATCTGTATCATCAATCATATAATAATAATATAATTTACCATCATTATATAAATAATCAATTCCATTTTCTGAATTTTTTGGTTCATTCATAAAAAATTCTTTTTTATCATTTTTTTCTATATATATTTTACCTTCATTATTATCATTATATTTACGATAAAAAGAAATTTTTTCTTCTTCTATTTTTTTAGTTTCTTCATTGTTTTTAGATTCTGTTTTTTCTTCTTCTATTTTTTTAGTTTCTTCATTGTTTTTAGATTCTGTTTTTTCTTCTGCTTTATTATCGTTTTGTTTTTTATTACCTATTTTAAGCCAACCATATTTGTCATTCATAAAATATAAGCAAGTACATAACAATATGATTATTAATAAAATATAAATTATCTTTAAACTATTATTTTTTTCTTTGTGTTCTTCAACTACTTCATTCATTTTTTCTCTTTCATCATTCATAAACATCCTCCTACCATACATAATAATAATAGAACATTTCCTATTATTAAATTAATTATAGACTATTTTAGTCTATAAATCAATAGACCGTTTTGTTCTAAATTATAATTAAGATGGTGAAGTCAATGTATAAAAGACTAAGAGATTTAAGAGAAGATAAAGATATGACTCAATCACAACTTGCTAAAATTCTAAATATATCACAAAGGGGGTATTCTCATTATGAAACAGGAAAAAATGATATACCTACTGAAACATTGATTAAATTAGCAAAGTTTTATAATACTAGTGTTGATTATATTTTAGGGATAACTAATAATAAAAAACCATATTCATAATATGGTTTTATTTTTTTAGAAGCGTCCTCCGCCTCCACCTCCACCGAAGGAACCTCCTCCTGATGATCCACCAGAGAATCCACCACCTCCGCCAGATCCAGATGAATAACTTCCTCCACTTGCGATACCAGAGGATATTGGAAAGCTTGCCATTGGTATTGAATTTGTAACAATACTATTACTTATTCTATTTATACTTGATACATAATTTACTGCAATCATATTATTAACTAAGCTATAATCTATATTCAATTCATTTTGATTTATTTTTAACTTAATGGTTTTTAATACCTTACTTCCAACACCCATTGCAGTTGCATATACTAAGTATTCTTCCCATAATGTAATTTCTCTTATTTCTCTATCATCTATTTTAGAAAAATCTATCAAGAAATTTCTTAATCCATGCCATTTAGCAAATTCTTCTTTTCCTTTATCTGTATATTTTATTTTTAATTTAATTGGTAATCTTTTTAATAATTTTCCAATTATAATAAATGATATTATTCCAATTATTATTGAAAAATGGAATACTGTTGAATTATTAAGTATGCTTATCATTATTATTATTAAGTTCAACATTTTAAATATCCAAATATAAAAGTTTTCATGATATCTCATCATAGAATAAATTGCTATCATTAATAATCCAATAAAGAAGAATGGTGTAAATAGTAATACTAATCCTATTTCAAATAATATTCCATTTACTTCATCTAATGGACTTTTATATTTTTCAATTAATTTTTTATTTTCTAATTCTTTTAATACTTTTTCTTTGAATTTTTTAAATTTATGATAAGTAATTTTCTTAATTTTTTTTGAGTTAGTTTTTTTATTACTACTACTTATAGATAATAGTGATAATATCGATTTGTCAAATTCCGATAATTTATCATATTTTTCTATTAAAATAAAATCATAACTATTATTACTTTTCTTTTCAACAGTAATAATTTTTCTTCTAACAAGATCCAATATTGATGAAGATAATTCATTTTTTGTTATTTTTTTATCAATTAATATTCCGACTGCTGCAGGAGATAAATTACTTGGTATATCTCTATAATAATATGGATTTACTCGTTTTTTTAATTTTATTGGGTTATAATATTTAAATAGCGCAATAGCAGTCATAAATATCGAAATACATCCTAGGGTAATCTCAAATTTTAAATCTCTTTTTTGTAATATTTTATAATATTCATTAAGTTCATCCTGCATTTTAGCTTTTAACGATATATTAAAAATATTACGATATTTTTTCTTTGCATTTAAATAATTCTCTTTTTTTGCTGGTTCGTTAATATATTTTTTAAACAAACCATATTCATAGTTATCCACTTTATCTTGATAAGTATAAAGTTTTTTATATTGTTCCTGTTTTTTTTCTGAATCATTTAATGCTTCAATGTATTCTTCTACTTCATCATAGTTTTCCCTACTAGGAGTTATTTCTAAACGTCTTAGTCCGGATTCTATATATTCTAGATATCTTTCATCTGATTGTCTTCTAAGTTCATTTGCTTGTTCTGCTAAATCTTCTTCATATAAAATTATTTTATCTAAAGCATTAACATTTGTTTTTTTAAGAGAATCTTTTATTACATCTTTATCAAAAGCAATTCGAACATCAACTGCAGTATAAGAATCTAAACCAGTAATAGATACTTTTACTTTATCTTTTGATACTATTTCACTTGTTCCCTTAAGTGGTCCATGTGCCCATACTTTCATTGTTTCTTTATTATTTGGAACATTTATATATATTACTAAATTACTTATTGATTCAGTTAATCTATTACCAATAGCATTCCAACCAATTTCACCTGCATCATTATGAAGTATTGCTATATTTTTTATTACATATTTTATATAAAAAGCTTTATTTTTTTTACTTGGTAAAAATATTTTTATTTTTTTTCCTTCATTAAAATAGTTATTTACAGTATAAACACCATAATCACCACTATCGGCATAATTTACTTTATTAAATTTAGCACCAGATATATTTTTAAAATTAAAATTATTATCTTTATCAACAGCTCTTACATCTATAATTTCAATATCATCTCCATTATGAAGACTATGACCTCCATAACTATTGGCATCTGGATTAAATTTATATGCATCACTATTTTTAAAATTTATGATTCTTTCAAATCCATTATATTCACCATTCATTTCAAAATATTCTTCTACTTCTAAATCTCCGTTTGGCTGTACAGTAGCATTAACATAAAAATTATTTATTCCATATCCAAATACTTTTGATGGAATAAATAAAAAGAAAAATAATAGTAATATTTTAAGTTTTTTCATATTATCTCACCATTTTAATTATACTATAAAAATTTTTAAAAAAAAAGACACTATTTTGTGTCTCCTTCTACTAGTTCTAAAACTACCATTAACGCATCGTCTCCTCTACGTTCTTCTAGTTTTAAAATTCTTGTGTAACCACCATTTCTTTTATCAAATCTTTTTGCTAAATCATCAAATACTTTTTTAGTAGCTACATTATCATTTTCCATAAAAGCTAAAGCTTTTCTTCTTGAAACTAAATCACCTTTCTTACCATAAGTAATCATTTTATCAACAAATTTACGAACTTCTTTTGCTCTTGTTTCTGTTGTTTCAATTCTTTCATTCATAATAAGGTCTTTAGTTAAATTAGCAAGCATACTTCTTCTATGTTTACATGTACGTCCTAATTTTCTATAAGCCATAATATACCTCCTTATTAATCATCTTCACGGAATTTAAGACCCATATCTTTAATTTTATCGATAACTTCTTTTAAAGATTTTTTACCTAAATTACGTATTTTCATCATTTCTAATTCAGATTTTTCAGTTAAATCACCTAAAGTATTAATTCCAGCTCTTTTTAAGCAGTTATAAGCTCTTACTGAGAAGTCTAAATCATCAATAGAAGTTTCTAATTTCTTTAATTTTGAATCTTCTTGTTTAGCTGTCATGATTCCAGTCATATCTGCTATTTCAGAAAGTTCAGTTAGTATATTAAAGTGTTCTATTAATATTTTTGCTCCTAAAGCCATTGCTTCTTCTGGTCTAATTGAACCTTTTGTGCTAACATACATAATTAATTTATCAAAATTAGCATCTTGTCCAACACGAGCACTTTCTACATCATAGCTTATTCTTTCTACTGGTGAAAAATTTGAATCAATTGGAATAAATCCTACTTTTTGATTTTCAATATATTTTTTATTTTCATCAACTTGAGAATATCCTCTTCCATTAGCAACTATTAATTCTACATTTAATTTTCCACCTTTTGAAAGAGTTGCAATAACGTGGTCTGGATTCATAATTTCAACATCAGCATCACCTTTAATATCGGCTGCTGTTACAGTTCTTTCTTCATTTACATCAATAGTTAATGTTTTGATTTCTTCTGAGTTATTTTTTAAAACAACTCCTTTTAAGTTTAATATAATTGAAGTAACATCTTCAACAATACCATCTATTGTTTGGAATTCATGCATTACTCCATCAATTCTAACAGCTACAATAGCACTTCCTGGCATATTTGATAACATTACTCTTCTAAGTGCATTACCTATTGTTGTTCCGAATCCTCTTTCAAGAGGTTCTAATTCAAATTTTCCATAATTATTACTTTCAACATAATCAGTTATTTTATACATTGGTTTTTCAAAATTTAACACTTTTGTACACTCCCTTTCTACTATCCACGTGGACGTTTTGGTGGACGACATCCGTTATGTGGTACAGGTGTTACATCATTAATTGAAGAAATTTCAAGACCAGCTGTTTGTAATGAACGAATAGCTGTTTCACGTCCAGATCCTAATCCTTTTACATAAACTTCAACTTTTCTCATACCCATATCATATGCTGCTTTACCAGCTGCTTCTGCAGCCATACCTGCAGCAAATGGAGTTGATTTCTTACTTCCTTTAAATCCTAAAGTACCAGCTGAAGCCCAACTTATTGCATTACCATCTTTATCACTTAATGTAACGATAGTATTATTGAATGTTGAATGAATAAATGCTCTACCTTCTGGTACATTCTTTTTAACCTTACGTTTTCTTGGTTTATAAGCCATTTTATAACCTCCTTTTCAGTTACTATTTTTTCTTATTAGCTACTGTTTTTCCTTTTCCTTTACGAGTTCTAGCATTTCTATTAGTTCTTTGACCCCTAACAGGTAATCCTCTTCTATGACGATCTCCTCTATAATCATGAATTTCCATATGCATTTTAACATTCATATTTACTTCACGTCTTAAATCACCTTCGATAGTATACTTATCAAGTTGTTCACGAATTTGATTTAATTCATCATGAGTAAGTTCTCCTGCTCTTTTATTAGGATCAACTTTTGCATCTCTAACTATATCTTTAGCAATATTTCTACCAATACCATAGATATAAGTTAAAGATATTTCAATTTTTTTATTATCTGGTATATCTACACCTTTAATACGTGCCATAAAACACCTCCTTATTAACCTTGTCTTTGTTTATGTTTTGGATTTTCACATATTACTAATACTTTTCCGTTTCTTCTGATAATTTTACATTTATCACACATTTTTTTAACTGATGGTTTTACTTTCATAATATCCCTCCTATTTTCTATAGGTTATACGCCCACGTGTTAAATCATATTCAGATAATTCAATCGTTACTGTATCACCTGGTAAAATGCGAATATAGTTCATTCGAATTTTACCAGAAACGTGAGCAATTACAGTATGTTTATTTTCAAGTTCTACTCTGAATTGTCCTCCAGGTAAAACATCCAATACTTTCCCTTCAACTTCTATAGCAGACTTTTTTACTTTTTCATCTGTATCTTTTGGTCTTCTATTTATTTGTTTTTTTGACATATAATCACCTCATTTTACTTAGACTATTATGCCTTAGGTCCAGCACTTTCTATAATTTCTAGTATTTTACTATATGTTTCTTCTTTATCAATTGAATCTATATCATATAAAATACCTTTATTTTTATAATATTCTAGTACAGGATATGTTTCATCCATATAAGTATCATATCTGTTATTGAATATTTCCTTAGTATCATCTTTTCTTTTAATTAAAGTAGAACCACACTTATCACATATGTTTTCTACTTTTGGCATCATTTCTTTAGAATTTGTATTATAACCCATACCACAGTTTGGACAAACTACTCTTCCAACAATACGTTTTTCTAAAATATCCTTCGATACATTTAAATAAATAACTGCATCTATTTTTAAACTCATTTGATCAAGATGAGTAGCTTGACTAATATTTCGTGGAAATCCATCTAAAATAATACCGTTTTTAATATCAGGAGATTCAAATCTCTTTTCCATAATTTTAAATATTAGTTCATCATCAACAAGTTTTCCAGTTTGCATTTTTTCACTTAAAATATTTCCTAATTCTGATCCAGAACTAACCTCTTCTCTAAGTAAATCGCCAACTGAAATATGAACCATACCTAATTCATCAACTAACTGCTTGGCTGCAGTTCCTTTACCAGCACCAGGAGGTGCTACTAAAATAATATTTTTCAATTACGTTTTCCCCTTCCTCTTGTGAAATTACGAGTGACAAGTTCACTTTCTAATTGTCGGTATACCTCTAAAGCAACCCCTACAACTATTAATAAACTTGTTCCACCAATACTTACACTTGATGGTAATTTTGAAAACATACTAAATAATACTGGAATAGCGGCTACAACAGCAAGAGATGTTGCTCCTATAGCAGTAATTCTTTTTAAAATAGTTTTAATATAATTTGTTGTTTCAACACCTGGTCTAACCCCTGGAATAAATCCTCCGTTTTGAGCTAAATTTTCAGATAACTCATCTGGTTTAATTTGTAGGAATGTATAAAAATATGCAAATACAAATATACATAATATATAAATAACAAATCCTACAGGTGTTGTCATTGTAAGCCATTTACTTACAAATGTTTTAATTGCAGCTTTTTTTGATACGGCAGCTACTATACCTGGCAATGATAAAATTATTGATGCAAATATTACTGGCATAACACTTGCTGAATTTAGTTTAAATGGAATATAACTATTTTGTTTTCCATACATGCTCGTTGTTTTATTAGCATATTGAATTGGTACTCTTCTTTCAGCAGTTTCTATAAATACAACTCCAAGTAAAATAATTATATATAAAAGTACGAATCCAGAAAACTTAGCAATTCCAAGTAACCCAGCATCTGGTACAAAAGATTTATAAGCTACATAAAACATATTAGGTAATGTAGCAATAATACCAGCCATAATTATCATTGAAACACCATTACCAACACCTTTTTCTGTTATTTTATCACCTAGCCATAAAAGTAGCGAAGTTCCTGCAGTTAAGATTAGCGCGAATGTCAAATAATCTATTGGTGTTCCATTTTTAACAAAGGCAAATGAGAAAACATATCCTTGTATAAAAGCTAATATTATTCCCATATATCTTGTAATTCTATTTAATTTTGTTCTACCTGTTTGTCCTTGTTTTCCAAGTTCTGAAAAATAAGGTACTATATCCATTTGTAATAATTGCATTATGATAGAAGCATTGATATAAGGTATAACACCTAAAGCAAAAATTGAGAATTGCTCTAATGCTCCACCACCCATTGCGTTTAATAATTCAAAAAATCCTAAATTAGTATCTCCTAAACTATTTCTATTTATTCCTGGAACAATTATTGATGTTCCAAATTTAAATATTAATAATACAAAGAATGTAAAATATATTCTTTTTCTTAAATCCTTATTTTGTGGTTTAAACAATTGCTTAAACTTTGCAAACATTTAAATCACCTCTACTTTTCCACCTAGTTTTTCTATTTCAGCTTGAGCTTTTTCTGAAAATTTGTGAGCTCTGACAGTTATTTTTTTGTCAAGTGTTCCATTTCCTAACACTTTAACTCCATTTAATTGATTTTTTAATAATCCCATTTCTTTTAATAATTCTGGTGTAACAACAGCACCATTTTCAAATTTATTTAAATCACTTAAATTAATTACAGCATATTCTACTTTAAACTTAGCATTAGTAAATCCTCTTTTTGGTAATCTTCTATATAAAGGTAATTGTCCACCTTCAAATCCTGGTTTATGACTATATCCACTTCTAGATTTTTGTCCGTTTTCTCCACGACCTGAAGTTTTACCTAAACCACTACCTGGACCACGACCAACTCTTTTACGAGTTTGTGTAGCACCCATTGCTGGTTTAATAGTATTTAATTTCATTAGATAATTTCCTCTACTTTCTTTCCTCTAAGTGCTGCAATTTCTTCAGCAGTTTTTTGTGATTTTAATGCTTCTAGTGTTGCATATGCCATATTAATTTTAGTATTTGAACCAAGTGATTTAGATAGTATATCTTTAACTCCAGCAAGTTCTAGTACAGCACGAACAGGTCCACCTGCTTTTACTCCAGTACCTTCTGTTGCTGGTTTAAGCATTACCTTACTTGCTCCTCTTACACCAATTGCTTCATGTGGGATAGTTCTTTCATCAATTAAAGAAACTTTAGTGACATTTTTTGTAGCTGCACTTACAGCCTTCTTTATTGCATCTGGTACTTCGTTAGCTTTTCCAGTACCTAATCCAACTTTACCCTTTCTGTCTCCTACAACTACTGTAGCAGAGAAACGGAAATGACGACCACCTTTTGTTACTTTTGTAACACGGCCTATATTAATTACTTCTTCGTCATAGATTTTTTGTTGTCTTTCTCTTGGTTGTCTTTTTGTTCTTGGATGATTTTGTTTTTTATTATCCACTGAACTTGTTTCTAAATTCTTTTCTTCCATTCCAAGTCCTCCTTTAGAATTTTAATCCATTTTGACGTGCAGCCTCTGCTAAAGCTTTAACACGTCCATGATAAAGATATCCACCTCTATCAAATACTACTTCTGTTATTTTAGCATCTTTTGCTTTTTTTGCTAAAACTTCACCAACTTTAGTTGCTGCTTCTACATTTCCACCATTTTCGATTTTTAAATCTTTGTCTATTGAAGAAGCACTTACTAATGTAGTTCCATTTTCATCGTCTATAATTTGAGCAAAAATATTACTATTTGATCTAAATACATTAAGTCTTGGTACATTTTTTGTGCCAGATACTTTATTTCTAACACGTGTATGTCTAGACTTACGTACATCATTACGAGCTACTTTTTTAATCATAGTCACGCATCTCCTTTACTTAAATTAAGCTGCTTTCTTTCCTTCTTTACGACGAACATGTTCATCTTTATAACGAATACCTTTACCCTTATATGGTTCAGGTTGTCTTATTTTTCTGACGTTAGCAGCAAATTCGCCAACAAGACATTTATCAATACCTGAAATAGTAAGTTCTGTATTACTTGGTACTTCTATTTTAAGACCAGCTGGAACTTCTAATTCAACTGGATGTGAATACCCTGCATTAATAACAAGTTTGTCTCCTTTTTGAGCAAAACGATATCCAACACCTATAATTTCTAATTGTTTAGAGAAACCTTCTGTAACACCAATAATCATATTTTCAATATTTGCATTAAGTGTTCCATGAAAATTTTTAAAATTGTCATTTTCTCTTGTAACAGTTATTTGATTGTCTTTTACTTCAACATTAATATTATTATTAATTTTAGTAGAAAGTTCACCTTTAGGACCTTTTACTGTAATAACATTATCTTCAACAGTTACTGTTACATTAGCTGGTACTGACAATACTCTATTACCAATACGACTCATATTAATCCTCCTTACTTTCTACCAAATATATGCTAATACTTCTCCACCAAGAGATTGTTTTCTAGCCTCTTTATCTACCATTAAACCTTTAGATGTTGAAATGATAGCTATACCAAGACCATTAAGTACTCTTGGAAGTTCTTCAGCTTTTGCATAAACACGTAAACCTGGTTTTGAGATTCTTTTAAGACCAGTTATTACACGTTCTTTATTTTGTCCATATTTTAAATTTAAAACTATTATATCTTGTACATTATTCTTTTTAATTTTATAATCTACGATATATCCTTCATTTTTTAATATATCCGCGATCGCTAATTTCATTTTTGAAGCAGGTACTTCTACTTCTTTATATCTCATTTGGTTAGCATTACGAATTCTTGTAAGCATATCTGCAATTGGATCAGTCATCTAAATCCCTCCTTACCAACTTGATTTTTTCATTCCTGGTATTTGTCCTTTATAAGCTAATTCTCTAAAGCATATACGACAAATTCCATATTTTTTTAGTACTGAATGAGGTCTACCACATCTATTGCAACGAGTATATTCACGTACTTTAAATTTTTTTGGTCTACTAGCTTTTACGACCATACTTTTCTTTGCCATAATTTCCTCCTATTACTTTTTAAACGGCATACCTAAACCTTTTAATAAGGCTAAAGCTTCATCATTAGTTTTTGCAGTTGTTACAAAAACAATGTCCATACCGCGTACTTTTACAACTTTGTCATATTCTATTTCTGAGAAAATTAATTGATCTGTAAGTCCTAATGTATAGTTTCCTCTTCCGTCAAATGCTTTAGTAGATATTCCTCTAAAATCTCTAACACGAGGTAATGTAATACTTATTAATTTATCTAAGAAGTTATACATATTTTCTCCTCTTAAAGTAACTTTACATCCTATTCCTTGACCTTCTCTTAATTTAAATCCAGCTATTGCTTTTTTAGATTTAGTTATAACAGGTTGTTGTCCAGTAATTATTTTTAAATCTTCTACAGCAGCATCTAATAATTTAGAATTTGTTGTAGCATCTCCAACTCCCATGTTTACAACTATTTTTTCTAGTCTTGGAACTTCCATTACATTTTTATAATTAAATTTCTCTTTTAAGCTAGGTATGATTTCATCATTATATTTTGCTTTTAGGCGGTTCATAATTACCCTCCTTCCAATTAATCAAGACTTTCGTTTGATTTTTTTGAAATTCTTATTTTTTTACCTTTTTTATCTACAGTATGTCCTATTCTGGTTCCTTTTTTAGTTTTTGGATCTACTATCATAACATTTGAAGCATGAATTGGTGCTTCCATTTCTTCAATACTACCAGCAGTTTGTCCGTTAGGTTTTACATGTTTTTTTACCATATTAATACCTTCAACTATAACTTTATTATCTGCTTTAAGTATTTTTTTGATAAGACCTTCTTTACCTTTATCTTTACCAGCAATAACAACTACTTTATCTCCAGTTTTAAAGTTCATACTTTTCCTCCTTCAGAAAATTATAATACTTCTTTAGCAAGTGATACAATTTTCATATAATCTTTATCACGTAACTCACGAGCTACTGGTCCAAAAACACGAGTTCCAACTGGGCTCTTATCATCTTTAACAATAACGCATGCATTGTCATCAAATTTAATATAAGATCCATCTTCTCTTCTTAGACCAAATTTACTTCTAACTACTACAGCTTTATAAACTTTACCTTTTGCCACTGTACCGTTAGGAATTGCTTTTTTTACAGTAACAACAACTGTATCTCCAATATTTCCGAATTTTCTTTTGCTTCCACCTAATACACGAATAACACTTACTTCACGTGCACCTGAGTTATCAGCAACTTTTAAACGGCTTTCTTGTTGAATCATATATTGATCCTCCTCCCAGTTTCAATTATAAAATAATTGCTTTTTCAACTATTTCTACTAAGCGGAAGTGTTTAGTCTTAGATAGTGGTCTTGTTTCAACTATACGAACTGTATCTCCCACTTTTGCTTCATTTTTTTCATCATGAGCAGCGTATTTTTTTGATGATTTAACACGCTTTCCATATAATGGATCTTTTTTGTAAGTTTCAACTAAAACTGTTATTGTTTTATCTGTTTTATCACTTACAACTTTACCTACTAATTCACGTTTATTTTGCATTATTTAACCTCCCCATTAAGTTCTCTTTCACGTAACACTGTTTTAAGGCGTGCAACTTGTTTTCTTAATTCATTTATTCTTGAAGGTTTTTCTAGATTACCAGTTGCTTGGTTAAAACGTAAATTAAATAATTCTTCTTTAGCTGTTTCAATTTGTTTTGTTATTTCTTCATTTGATAAATTTCTTATTTCATTAATTTTCACGTTATTCACCATCCTTCATAACAAATTTACATTTAATTGGAAGTTTATGCATAGCAAGTCTTAATGCTTCACGTGCTGTTTCTTCATTTACTTCATCAATTTCAAACATAATTTTTCCTTTTTTAACAACTGCAACCCATTGTTCTGGTTGACCTTTACCTTTACCCATACGAGTTTCTAATGGAATTTTAGTTAATGATAAGTGTGGGAAAATATTTATCCAAACTTTTCCACCACGTTTCATATAACGTGTCATAGCAACTCTGGCTGCTTCGATTTGTTGTTGTGTAATCCAAGCTCCTTCCATTGCTTGTAATCCATATTTACCAAAATGTAATTCAGTATTTCCTTTAGCATTACCATCATATCTTAATCTATGTGGTCTTCTATATTTAGTTCTTTTTGGAATGACTGCCATTTTTTTTACCTCCTTCATCTTTTGAGGCAAGGATTTCACCTTTGTAAATCCATACTTTTACACCAATTTTACCATATGTTGTATCTGCTTCTTTATGAGCATAATCAACATCAGCTCTTAATGTATGTAGTGGAATATTTCCTTCTGTGTATCCTTCTGTTCTTGCCATATCAGCTCCACCAAGACGTCCTGAAACTGCAGTTTTAATTCCTTTAGCTCCAGCTTTCATCGCATTTCTAATTGCTTTCTTTTGTGCAACTCTAAATGAAACACGTCCTTCGATTTGATGAGCTATATTTTCTGCAACTAGTGCTGCATCAATATCTGGATTTTTAATTTCCATAATAGATATATTAATATTTTCATCAACTAATTTTGATAATTCTTTTTTTAGTTTTTCAATATCATCTCCACCGTGACCAATAACAACACCTGGTCTAGCAGTATTAATGATAACATCAGTCTTAGTAGCATTTCTTTCAATAAGAATGCTTGAAACTGCTGCGTCTTTTAATTTTTTATCTAGGAATCTTCTGATTTTAACATCATTATCAAGATACTTAGCAAAGTTTTTCTTATCAGCATACCATTTTGATTCCCAAGTCTTATTTATACCAAGTCTTAATCCGACTGGACTTACTTTTTGACCCATCAGTTATCCTCCTTTACTATTTTTCGTCACTAACAACTATTGTTATATGACTTGTTCTTTTCATAATAGGATCGATTCTTCCTCTTGATCCAAATTTCATTCTTTTCATAGTTTGACCTTCATTAACATATGCTTCTTTAACATAAAGATTAGCTTTATCTAATCCTAAATTATTAGTGGCATTTGCTACTGCTGAAGTTAAAACTTTTTTACTTATTCTTGCAGCTTCTTTATTTAAATTACTTAATATTTTATCTGCTTCTTCTACGTTTTTACCACGTATTAAATCTATTACTAAACGGGCTTTACGAGGTGCAATTCTAACTGTTTTTGCAATCGCTTTTGCTTCCATTTTAGTCCTCCTTCCTGGCAATTAATTATTTTTTGTTTTTATCGTCGCCATGTCCACCAAATTTACGTGTAAGTGCGAATTCTCCTAATTTATGTCCAACCATATCTTCTGTAACATAAACTGGAATGAATTCTTTACCATTATGAACAGCAAATGTGTGTCCAATAAATTCAGGATAAATTGTTGAACGGCGAGACCAAGTTTTAATAACTTCTTTTTTTCCTGATTCGTTTATATTTCTAACCTTTTTCATTAGACTTTCGTCTACGAAAGGTCCTTTTTTTAAACTTCTAGCCATTATATCATCCTTTCACTATTTTTTACGACGGCGAACAATTAATTTATCAGAATATTTTTTGTTCTTACGTGTCTTATATCCTAATGCTGGTTTACCCCAAGGAGTAACAGGTCCTTTACGACCAATTGGTGCTCTACCTTCACCACCACCATGAGGGTGATCATTAGGGTTCATAACAGAACCACGAACTGTTGGTCTAATACCCATATGTCTTTTACGACCAGCTTTACCAACATGTACTAATTCATGGTCAGCGTTTCCAACTTCACCAACTGTAGCTCTACAAACGCTTAATACTTTTCTAACTTCACCACTAGTTAATCTTAGTAGTGTATATTTTCCTTCACGTCCTAATATTTGAACGCTTGAAGCTGCTGAACGAGCAAGTTGACCACCTTTACCAGGAGTTAATTCAACATTGTGAACTAAAGTACCTTCTGGAATATTTTCTAAAGGTAAGCAGTTACCTACTTTAATATCAGCTTTTTCTCCACTTTCAATTTTATCTCCAACTTTTAATCCATTTGGAGCAATAATATATCTTTTTTCACCATCTGCATATGTAATTAAAGCAATATTTGAACTTCTATTTGGATCGTATTCAATAGATGAAACTGTTCCAACAACACCATCTTTATTTCTTTTGAAATCGATGATTCTATATTTTCTTTTAGCACCACCGCCACGGTGTCTAACAGTAATTCTGCCTTGGTTATTACGACCACCATTTTTCTTTAAAGTGACTGTTAATGATTTTTCTGGAGTAGTCTTAGTTATTTCTTCATTAACTAAAGTAGACATACCACGAGTACCATTAGTCATTGATTTATACGTTTTAATAGCCATATATATCCTCCTTTAGTTTAGTTCAATAGAACTTCCTTCTGCTAATTTAACAATTGCTTTTTTTACACGATTAGTTTTTCCAGTATAACGTCCAACTCTTTTTTTCTTAGGTTTAACATTAACTGTATTTACTTTTTCAACTTTAACATTGAATATTTTTTCAATAGCTTGTTTGATTTGTGTTTTATTAGCATTTACATCAACACTAAATGTTATAATGTTTTTTTCTGCTAATGAAGCACTTTTTTCTGTTATAATTGGTGCCTTAATAACATCTCTATAATTATTCATTAAACAAGCACCTCCTCAATTCTTTTTACTGCAGCTTCTGTAACAATCATATTGTCTGCTGAAATAATATCTAATACATTAATTTCATCAGCTTGTAATAAAATAACATTATTTATATTACGAGTAGCTAATACTGTATTTTCAGTTAATTCATCAACTACAACTACAGTTTTATTTGTTGCTTTTAAATTTGCAAATACTTTTAAAGCATCTTTTGTTTTATTTGATTCTAAATTAAAGTTATCTACAACAATTAATTCTTTATCAATATTTTTATAAGATAGAGCAGATTTTAAAGCTAATCTTCTTTCTTTTCTGTTCATCTTTTTATCATAACTTCTTGGATGTGGTCCAAATACGATTCCACCATGTCTCCAATGTGGAGCTCTTGTACTACCTTGACGAGCACGTCCTGTTCCTTTTTGTCTCCATGGTTTTCTTCCTCCACCACTTACTTCTGCGCGTGTTTTAGTATCATGTGTACCTTGTCTTAATGAGTTTTGAGCTAATGTGATAGCGTCATATAATACTGCATCATTTGGTTCAATTCCCCATACTTCAGCAGCTAATTCTATTTTACCTACTTCTTCACCTTTGATATTTAATACAGATAATTTACCCATATTTATAACCTCCTAGTTTTCTTCAGCAGTTTCAGTTGCTTCTGCAACTTCTTCTGTAGCTTCTTCTTTAGTTTCTTCAGTAGTTTCTTCTACTACTTCTTCAGTTGTTTCCGCTGGAGTTTCTTCAGTCACTACTTCTTCTACAATTGGTTCAGTAACGTAAGTATTTAATTCTTCTCTCTCATTAACTTTATTAGGATTTTTTACAGATGTTTTAATAACAACTAATGATTTCTTAGCTCCTGGAACATTTCCTTTAACTAAGATTAAATTATTTTCTACATCTACAGATACAATTTCAAGATTTTGAACTGTAACTGTTAATCCTCCCATATGACCTGGTAATTTTTTACCTTTAAATACACGCATTGGTCTCATAGTTCCCATTGAACCTGGTCTTCTATGATAATGTGATCCATGTCCCATAGGTCCTCTTGATTGTCCATGTCTTTTGATAACACCTTGGAAACCATGTCCTTTTGTAGTTCCTGTAACATCTACAACTTCACCTGGTACAAAAATGTCTGCTTTAACTTCTTGTCCTAGTGAATATTCATTTACATCTACACCTCTAATTTCTTTAAAGAAGCGCTTAGGTGTAGTCTTTGCTTTGCTAGTAATACCAGCAGAAGCTTTTGTCGCTAACTTTTCTCTCTTTGTATCAAAACCTAGTTGAATAGCTTCGTAACCGTCATTTTCTTTAGTCTTAATTTGAGTAACAACATTAGGTTCTACTTCAATAACAGTAACTGGAACTAATTTACCTGATTTTGTAAATACTTGAGTCATTCCTAATTTACGACCTAAGATTCCTTTCATAATTTTCTCCTCCTATTTTTATAACTTTATTTGAATATCAACACCACTTGGAATTTCTAGATGTTGTAATGCATCTATTGTCTCCTTACTTGGGTTATTGATAACAATAAGTCTTTTGTGTGTTCTCTTTTCGAATTGTTCACGTGAATCTTTATATTTATGAACAGCTCTTAAGATAGTTATTTTTTCAACTTCAGTTGGTAGTGGAATTGGTCCACTAATTTCTCCACCTGTTCTTTTAACAGTTTCAACAATTTTCATACAAGCATTATCAAGATTTTTATGTTCAAATGCTTTTAATTTAATGTTTACTTTTGTCTTAGACATATTGTTCCTCCTTTCGCCTATATCTCTGTATAGACTAGCTCCGCGTAAAAACCTGACATTTCATTTTAAATTTATTTACAACTTAACCTGGCGTATCAGCAACCTTACACATCTTCGCTTGTCACACATTCAATATTTTACACCATAATTCTATGAAAATCAACACTTTTTTATTAAAAATTTTTAAATTTTTTTGTAAACATTTTGACAATAAAAAAACCTATAAATAGGTTTTCAATACTCAATTCTATCTTCTAAGTTATTCCATACTTTAAACGGTTCACTACAACTATCGTTTTTACATTGTATTTCTTCAATAATACTGTTATTTCCTTTTATATATTCAGCTATATCATTATCTTTAAAAGCACTTTCAGTAGCCTTTTCATACCCTTCTGAATAATAAATAGTTGGTATTTTAGCCCATATTGAAGCTGATAAACACATTGGACAACTTTTAGCAGTTGTAACTAAAATGCAATTTTCTAATAGAAAGTTGTTTTTATAATTGCATACTTCTCTTATTGCATTTACTTCAGCATGAGAAGTAGGATCATTATTTTTTATAACCTCATTTCTATTTATATTTATTACATTATATTTATCATCTTGTTTTTCAATAATTCCCGCTCCAAATGGTCCTCCAATTTTATTAATGACTCCATCAATTGCATAATTAGATGACTCTTCAAATATGTACTTAATTGCATCATCTAGTTTGTCAAATTGTTTATTAATTATCATCTATCTATAAATAGTATTATTGTTATACCTATAAACATAATACCTAATCCTAATAATTTTAAACTAAAGTCATTAAATAGCAATAAAGCAAGTAAAAGAATAAATACTGCTATC
>OCTW013425412.1_pt1 | contig 17411 bp, 9 predicted proteins | sample 1539671 | NCBI WGS metagenome assembly OCTW01 (sample SAMN02144230, study PRJEB22623) | gut metagenome | biome: sheep rumen | host: Ovis aries | place: New Zealand
AGTTGTTCCTGCGGGTACTAAGGTGGAGTAGACCACCGTATCATCTTCATCGCGCAGTTCGAGGGTGAAGTCATCCTCAAAGGCGGGCAGAGTAAGGACGTAATCGTCCTGAGTGATGTACCAAGGACGGGGAGGAGCAAGGGTACTTCCATGACCTATTCCACCCTTGTCAATAATCTGCATGGGGATTTGTCCTGCAGAAAGAGGATTAGCATCCAGCCCACTTAGAAGAGTTAGCAATAATAAAAATTTCTTAATCATAAGCACTTTGGCTTTTAATAATAGATATTAGTGAGAGGACTTCTCGGGTGCAAAGATAGGAAAATTAAAGCAAATACTCTGTGAAATCATAGGAAAAAGATTTTCCAAAATTTTCCAAATCTACCTGATTGCGTAATATAAGAGGTTAACTGATGGCTAAAACACGCTTGTCGTAGTCAGCAGGTGAGCCGTCTATGCCAAAGACTCTTAGTAGCAAGCGGCTTCGCATGTTGGACACATAGCCTGGAGACATGCCCGTCAACTTGTGGATGTCTGTCGGAGAAAAGTGTGCTCGCAGGAGCATTGAGACATCGTACTCTATTTCAGACAGGGTATAGTGGGGGGTGTTCAGCGTGGTATAGAATTGAGGTATCTCTACGTTAATCAATCCTCTTAGTTCTGCAAAGTCCGCCTGTGAAGCCTTCTGATAAGGATTCGAATTAGTATAGCTTTTTAGGCGATTGATAATGGGAGCATTTGCTAACCTGTCTTCTAAAGATGCCAGTGGTTGCTTCGTCTTATGCTTATATGCAGAAATGCGGTTTAGGATAGCAACAATCTCATCGTGTTTCTTTTCAAAGATTTCTTGTGGGGAGAGCTTTTCTTCAGAACAGATATCTTGTAATTCCCTCTGTAGCTGTTCCAGCTTTTCCAAGTCATTACGATAATGTAATATCTCTGATTTCTTTTTCGACCGATAAGACCTTATCCAGAAGAAAAGAAACATAGAAAGGATAATGACTAATGCTATTAAGACAACCAGATTGTTGAGTGTGTGTTGAGCTTTCTTTGCATTCTGTTCTGCAAGAAGTTTGTGATGGTTATAATTGTATGAGGCTTGAAGTTTCTGGATGTTCTGCATCTCGGAAAGGAGATAGGTAGAATCATTCAGTTCATAACTGAGTTTTGCATATTTAGCGATGGAATCGGGGATTCGTTTATTTTCATAGAGCATCTCTAACCCCTTATTCCCTGCTATTTGGTTATTGAGATCTTTACCATCACGTAGTTCTTTTCGGAACATGTATTCTGCAGAGTCTAATTGATGTATTGCCAAATAGTATTCACCTTTTACATAATAGTAGACCTCTCGCCCCTCTTCAATATCGCCAGATGAGTTAAACAAAGAAGAAGACTCAAATCCTTTTATACATTCTTTTGCTCTTTGATAATGTTTTTTCTCAACCAAAGCTGAGATTTCATTACCTAGTACTTCAGATGAGCGATCAAAACGATTGATTTCTTTAAACATTTCTGAGGCTTTATCTGTCACCATGATAACAGAATCTGGTATTTGTAAATAATCATATACCTCTGCTTGTAATGAGTAACATTCTATAGCCTGCAATGTATCTTTCCCCCTCCATGCATAATATTCAGCAAGCCTTAACTCTTTTAACTGACTTCGAGGCTGAATCTGTGTATGAAATACCACTGCACTCTGGGCATGGATGCGGCTCAGTACTTTATAGTTACAGTCGGCAGAGGTGGTGTCGGCGCAGTCGGCGGCCTCCATGTAGGTCTCGAGGGCGCGGGGCAGTTCGTCGAGGCAGTAGTAGGTGCGGCCGAGGATATAGCGGGAGCGCATCCGCTCGTTGGCATCACCGTGATGGTCGAAGTACTTTACGAGGTCTTCGGCCAGCGAGTCGTTGAGCATGGGCTGGCCACTGCGGTTCTGCTGCTCCAGCTGTTCGAGCTGCTGCAGCCGCTGTGCCTTGTCGCCGCTGCAGCCCGCCAGGAACAGCATCGCTCCCATGATAATACTGATAGTCAGCTTCTTCTTTATCATGGTGCAAAGATACAAAAATTCCGCGAAACGATGGATAGTTTCGCGGAAAAACTTTGCTCGGGTATTCTGAGATACGTCGTGATTCTGTTTATTGCATGCTGTAGACCACCTGCATGAGCTGCTTGCCGAGGTCGTCGGCCTGCTGCATTGTCTGGGCTTCGCTGTAGACGCGGATGATGGGCTCGGTGTTCGACTTGCGCAGGTGTACCCAGCGATCGGGGAAGTCGATCTTCACGCCGTCGATGTCGTTGACGGTGGCAGAGCTGTCTTTGGCAAACATCTCCTTCACCTTCACGAGGATGGCGTCGACATCGGTGTCGGGGGTGAGGTCGATGCGGTTCTTCGCAATCTGGTAGTCAGGGAATGTCTTGCGTAGTTCGCTGACGGTGCAGCCCTTTTGTGCGAGGCTGGAGAGGAAGAGCGCAATGCCTACCAGGGCGTCGCGGCCGTAGTGGCTCTCGGGGTAGATGACGCCGCCGTTGCCTTCGCCGCCGATAACGGCGCCTACCTCCTTCATCTTCGTGGTGACGTTGACTTCTCCGACAGCGGCTGCATGGTATTGACCGCCATGCTTCTCTGTCACGTCACGCAGGGCACGGGTGGAAGAAAGGTTGGAGACGGTGGTGAAACTTGTGTTACTATTTGAACTGGTCATACCAGACAAAACATAATCGGCTACGCTGACCAGCGTGTATTCTTCGCCGAACATCGTGCCGTCTTCGCAGATGAAGGCCAGACGGTCTACATCGGGATCGACGACGATGCCGAGGTCGAACTCACCGCTCTTCATGCGGTCCATGATGCCGTGGAGGTTCTTCTCCAGCGGCTCGGGGTTGTGGGCAAAGTCGCCAGTACACTCACCGTTGAGAATCTCGTAGTCGAGGCCGAGGGCCTGGAAGAACTCGGGCAGGATGATGCCTCCGACGGAGTTGATGGTGTCGGCACAGACGCGGAACTTGCGCTGGCGGATGGCTTCGACGTCGACGAGCTTCAGCCCCAGCACGGCATCGATATGGCGGCGGTTGTAGCTGTCGTCGATGGTCAGCGTGCCGAGCTGGTCGACCTCGGCGTAGTGGAAGTCTTCTGCCTCTGCGATGCGGAGCACTTCGGCACCGTCGGCGGCGGTGAGGAATTCTCCCTCGCTGTTGAGCAGCTTCAGGGCGTTCCACTGGCGGGGGTTGTGCGAGGCGGTGATGATGATACCGCCGTCGGCCTGGGCCATGCGCACGGCAAGCTCGGTGGTGGGGGTGGTGGCATAGCCGATGTCGATGACATCGTAGCCCATGCCCATGAGGGTGCCCACGACAACATTGCGTACCATGAGGCCTGAGATGCGGCCGTCGCGGCCCACGACGATTGTCTTTCGGGGAGTGTGGAGTGTGGAGTGTGGAGTGAGATTACCTTGGCAGGGTGAGTCTGCAGTAGTATTCTCACTCCTCACTCCACACTCCTCGCTCCTCGAAATAAAGGTGGCGTAGGCGGTGGTGAACTTAACGATGTCGAGGGGGTTAAGTGTATCTCCGGTCTGTCCGCCGATAGTACCACGGATGCCGGAGATGGACTTGATAAGGGTCATAATATATTAATAATGTTACTGTTTTTGCAATTCTGCAGTTTAAATCTCGCGCTGGATCAGGATGGTGTAGAAGTAGGGGGTGACGTTCGACGAGGCGTAGACGTGACCCTGGGTGTGGGGGATGATGAGGCGTACCTTGGCACACGCATCGTCCATCGACTGTGGACGCCCCACTTTGATATACGACAGGGGCACGAGCCAACCGGCAGGCACGGAGGTGCTGTAGACGTTGGCCATGCGGCCGCTGAGGAAGCTGGCGGTGAAGGTGCCAGCGGCGCGGGTGACCGACAGACGGTCGGGCGTGGAAGCGTATGACACCGTCATGTTCTGGGTCATGAGCGAGTCGTTGAGGATGTCATACTCGGTATAGCGGCAGTCGAGGGTGACGCTCTCGCCATCCTTGATGGCCTCGCCACAGCCGGGACGCACAATCTGCATGTAGACACCACTCTTGTCGAGCTTGACGAACTCTCGCCGCGACAGGTCGGTCTTGTAGCCGTTCTTCACAAACTCTTCTTCAGAGATGACGGTGAAAGAAGAGTCGGCGATGAACTTCGAGATGGCGTTACGCTCTTTCTCTTTCTTGTCGCCATAGGTCTCGTAGTCGTTGCAGCTGGAGAGCACAACGGCCAGGAGTATCAGTATATAAGCCAGTTTCTTCATATCGGGTGCAAAGATAAGCAAAAAAAGTGAAAAGCACACCGCTTTTCACCTTTTTAACTGTTCGGCATAGGCAAGGATGGCCTGGCGCACCACCTGGATGGCCTCGTCGATGGTCATGTCGAGATGACCGCCAGAGGCATTGAGATGTCCGCCGCCGTTGAAGAACTCTGCTGCCATCTTGTTGCAGGGGAAGTCGTCGACGGAGCGCAGCGAGAGCCAGATACGAGGCTTCTCGGAGTCCTCGCGCAGCGAGATGGAGAGCTTCAGCCCGCGAATCTGCTGGGGGATGTTGACCAGCCCCTCGGCGTCGCCCTTGATGTAATGGAAGCGCTTCTGCTCCTCCCGGGTGATGGCATAGTAGGCGGCGTGGTACTGAGGCAGGTAGACCAGCTTCTCATACATCACGTAGCCCATCAGCCGGATGCGGTCTTCGGAGTAGTTGTGGTAGACGTTGCGATAGATGCGGTCTTTGTCGATGTGCTTGGTGAGCAGTTCGCCGATGATGAAATAGATCTCGGGGTTACTGCTGTTGTAAAGGAATCCGCCGGTGTCGGTCATCATGCCGCAATAGATGGGTATGGCGAAGTGCTTGTCGAGCTTTTCGAAAGCCTTCAGCTGCCAGACGATGCGGAAGACGAGTTCGCTGGTACTGCTGGCCTCGGGGTGGGAGATGGTGAGCGCGGCTGGCACGTCGGGGTCGAGGTGGTGGTCGATGAGCACTTTTGGGGCGGGCGAGCTGACGAGGGCCGCCTCCATCTCGTTGACCCGGCTGGGGGTGTTGAAGTCGAGACAGCACACGAGGTCGGCAATCTTAAAGAGCATGTCGCACTTGGTCTTGTGCTTGTCGTAGCGCACAACCTTCTCCGTGTTTGGCAACCACAGCAGGAAGTCGGGATACTGGTCGGGCACGATGACGATGGCCTCCTTGCCCAGCGACCGCAGATATTCTGCCCACCCGAGGCATGAGCCGATGGCATCGCCGTCGGGACTCTTGTGGCAGGTGACGATGATGGTGCTCGCAGCGGCGACCAGTTGTTCCAGCTGGCTGAGCTGGGCGTCGTTCAATATTGTAATGTCCATGATATGTTTGTTTACGGTTTACAGTTTACGGTTTACAGTTTACAGATGATATGCTAGCAAAGCCACTCAGTCCTTTGGTGTAATCATCTGTAAACCGTAAACCGTAAACTGTAAACTATTAAAATTAAAAGAGCTTGTTCGGATAAACGCCCTCGTCGACGAGCTTCTGGATGCGGGCGACGGTGGAGTCGCGGTCGGCGGCATAGGTGACACCAAACCACTTAGAGGTGGTGTCGAGCACTTCGACGGTGGCTGTACCGTCGGTGATGAGCTTGTTCACCATCAGGGGAATGAAGAACTCGGCTTTGAGGTTCTCGATGTTCTTCGGGTCGGAGAGGAACTCCTTGAAGTAAGCCTCGGAATACTCGAAGTAGTCGGGCGTGAAGCCCCACATGTTCATCGAGACGGGGGTGTTGTCGGCGACTTCTACCCACTGGCCCTCTTCATCCTTGTAGCGGATGGGCTCTGAGGCAGCACCGGCATTGGAACCGTCGGCAGCACAGCGCACAATCTCCGTGCGCTCCACGACGGTTGTCAGGTGACCCTTGTCGTTCTTCGAGCAGATGCCACGGGCCACGGTGCCGTTCTCGCTCAGGGTGTTGCCTACACGGAAGCCCACCATCGCATACTGGTTCTTTGCGCCCTCGGGGAGATTGGCAAGGAACTTGCCGATGACCATGAAGGCATCGCGGTTGTAGAAGTCGTCGCAGTTGATCACACAGAACGGCTCCTTGATCACGTCCTTGCCCATGAGCACAGCGTGGTTCGTGCCCCACGGCTTCTGACGGCCTTCGGGCACGGTGAAGCCCTCGGGAAGGGCGTCGAGTGCCTGGAAGCAGAGTTCGCACTGCACCTTGCCCTCGTATTTGGAGAGGATCTGTGTGCGGAACTGCTCTTCGAAATCCTTACGGATGACCCATACAATCTTGCCGAAACCGGCCTGGATGGCGTCGTAGATACTATAGTCCATAATGGTCTCGCCGTTGGGGCCCAGACCGTCGAGCTGCTTCAGGCCGCCATAACGGCTACCCATGCCTGCTGCAAGCAGAAATAACGTAGGTTTCATAATGCTTTTTATTTTAAGTTATATTGAATTTGCATGCAAAGGTACAACTTTTTTTTCAGACAGAAGAACTTTTTTAGACATAATAACATACGAACATCTTTTAGGCAAAAGAACAGTTCTTCTGTCTTAGAAGGGATAGCCGATGGCGAAGTGCAGGGTGTGGGCATCCTTGAAGCGGTTGATGTTGAAGTAGCCCGACTTCCCTGTGTCGTAAGGTAAGTGGAGGGCGATACCCCAGTCGAGACGGACCACGAGGAATCCGAGGTTATAGCGCAGGCCGATACCGGTGCCCACAGCGATGTCGTTGAGGAACTCCGAAGAGTTGAAATCCATCTGGTCGAATAACACCTTGTCAATCAGATATTCATCCAAGTCGTCGTAATCGGCTTCGTTGACGCTGTTGGAGAGTCCTGTCCGCCATACGTTGCCGGCATCGAGGAAGACGGCTCCCTCAAGGTCGCCAAACAGTGGCGCGCGGAGCTCAAGGTTGGCCAACAGCTTGAAGTCGCCATTGCGGAGCACGTAGGAGGCCTGGCGGCTGATGCCCTCGAAGGCCATGAGGCGCCCCGGACCGATGTCACGCATGAGGAAGGCCCTGATGCTGTTGGCACCGCCTATATAGAAGAGCTCGGTGAACGGGGCATCGTCGCAGTTGCCGTAGTTAAAGATATAGCCGGCGTTGAGATGCCCCACCAGCTTCGACGAGAACCCCAGCGACCAGGTCTTTGTCAGGTCGGTCTCTATCTTCAGGAACTGTGTATAGGGGGCTTTGAAAAGCGTCTTGTATTTCTCGTTGAACGATTTGCCGCGGGCCAGGTCGATGAGTGAGGTGACGGCTCCACTCTCCTCGACGGTCGTCTCCCAGCGGATGGGGTTGCGCTGGGTGGACGGGCTGCTATAGGTGTAGGTGTAGCGCATCTTCGGGATGAGGTAGTCCATCATCGAGGCGGAGATATACATGTTTCTTGCCATCACCGAGTCGTACTTCTCGGTGGTTTTGTTCTTGAACTGGTACTTCACCGTGAGCGGCGAGAACTCATGGCGGCTGGTGGCCGTGGGCTGCCAGCGATAGGTCCACTCTCCGCCGGCCACATGCATACGGTAGTATTCGGGCCGCTGCACAATGTCGAACGACATCTTCGCCAGGGTGGTAGGTGCGGCATAAGGCCGGCGACGGCGGATGCGACGGCCGTTCTTGTCACGCCTCACTCGCTCGCTGTTATAGAAGGGGGCGATGATGCGCGGGAACTCGATGGAGGCATCGGCACCATACTGGTAGGTAGCCGTGCTGCTGCCTCCGCCGCCACTCTGCCATTCGTAGGAGCCGTGTAGGTTGATGTCGAGCTTCTCTCCGCCACGGAAGAGGTTGCGGCGGGTGAAACCGATCTTCACCTCTGGACCGTAGCGCCTGCTGGTACGGCCGATGGCATTGGTCTCGATGTAGAAGTCGTAGGGTTTGTCGAACACACAGTTCAGCAGCAGGTCGAGACTGTCGGTTCCGGCCCTGGGCGTAAACAGGAAGTCGGTGGCGGAGAAGACACCTGTGGCATTGATCTTGCTGGCCGACTCGAGGTAGTGGTCGTTGTTGAACTCCTGTCGCGGACGGAGGCGGAGATTCCTCAGGATGACATTCGGACGGATGGGGGGATTCTTACCGTTGTAGAGGATGGTGAGGTGACGGCGGCGGACGCTGTCGGTGAACTGCTCTCTGATACTCTTGCGGAACTGCACGGTGATGTCGCCGATATACCACTTGTGGAGGGCTTCTGGCGGCAGGCCGTTGGCCATTTGGAAACGCAGCTGTGACTTGCCGGCCACCTGGAACGTGTCTGCGAGATAAGAGGCATAGTCGTTGTTATAGTAATAGTAGCCGTTGTTGCGGAACAGGTTGGTGACACGGCTGCGCTCTCCGTCGAGGGCCGACACGCTGAAGGGATGTCCTTTCTGGATGAGCGACTCGCTGCGGGTGGAGTCGATGAGGGCCTGGAGGGTGTCGGGGAAGTTGACATAGGCTACGCTGTCGAGGGTGAAGAGCGTGTCGAGCCGGACGGTATAGCCTATCTTGCACTTCTTGGGATTCTTCTGCGGCACCTCCTGATAGGTGACATCGCCGCGCAGGTAGCCGTTGCTCTGCAGCACGGAGCGGGCCACGGAGGCACGCAGGGCAGGGTTCACCTTGCTCATCAGCACTGGGGCACGCCCGAACGACTTCGTCATCCAACGGGCAAATTTCGTGTCCTTGTGGGCATAGGTGTTGTAAACCCATAGTCGCCACGACCAGGGTGTGTGGTAATAGCTGCTGCCGAAGAGCGAGCCGTTGGGCTCCGTGGCCAGGGCGGCCTCCAGCTCTTCCTTCGTGGTGGTGAGGTGGTCTTTATAGGGGTTGTCCTTTGGCTCGTCTTCGTAGGCGATGGCAGTCAGCCCGGTGAAGAGCCGGTCGCCGTCGGGGATGTTCTTCGTCATCGAGCAGGAACAGAAAAGACCACATAGAATAAGAAGACAACTGTAGAGACGATAGCTATTAAATATATTCATCATTGCCTTTTTGTCTTTAAAGAGTCGGTTGTTATCGAGTCGCGGGGCACCGGGGGCTCAGCTCTGGGCTGCGCGAACGACCTCTGCGGCTCCTTGCGCCAGAAGCGGAAGATGTCCCAGAAATTATCGAGCTTACGCCGCCACACGAAACCGGCACCAAACTCGCTGGTGTAGCCTTCGAGCCAGTCGTAGACGTTCTGCTTGTAGAACAGCTTCAGGTTTTGCGTGGCATTCTGATTCAGACGGTATTCCATCGTCACGTTGTCGAAGAACGACTGCTTCTGTCCCATGGCATTGCTCTCACCCGAGGACACGAGACCTCCGATCTCGATCTTCAGGCGGTTGTCGAGGAACCGCTTTGCAAACTTGAACGAGTAGTCGGTATGCATGGTGCCGCTGGCATCGGTGGTGTTGTCGATACCCACGCTCAGGTCGAGGGTCTTCAGCGCCGACCCTGTGATGTTGTTGATCTCGCTCTGCAGGAACGAGCTGAGGGCGGCGTTCATGGAGAACTTGTTGGTGTTGCCGCTGGCGAGGTACATGCCAGTGGTGAGCATCGTGACGGCTATCTTGCCGCGCTCTTCGGCCGACATCGAGGTGAGCTCGCTGTTGACGGTATTGTCTTCAGGTGCCTCGATGATGAACTGCAGGCCCATGTCGTTGAGCGTCTTGGTGATGACCACGCCACAGTCGAAGGCCACGCTGCGGCTGGCGCCTTCCTCGTCGCCGACGGTGGCCTTGGTGCGCTCAGTGGCGGTGATGTTCAGCCGTGGGTTCATCGGGTCGCCCGTAAACTCCACATAGCTGCCGTCCTTGATGGTGAAGGTTTTCAGCGGGATGACGGGCAGCGAGTATTTCATCTCACCGTTGTTGAGGGTGTAGCGGCCGGTGAGGTTGATGCCTTCGTAGTCGTATTTCATACGCAGGTTGCCGCCGCCCGTAAGGTCTACGTAGTTGGTCTGCTCAGGGTTGAGGTTGCACACGAAGTGGGTACCTTCCGACACGCCGATGGTGAGGTCTACATTGAGTCCGGATGGCTTTGGACGGGTGAGGACGGTCTGAGTGGAGTCGCTGAAGTCGGAAAACTGCACCAGATCGTCGAGGCGGTTGTCTGCCGAGAGCGGCGAGTCGAGCAGCATGTAGGTGAGGTCTGTGGAGCCGAGCACGTCGAGCCGTCCTCGTATGCTCAGCAGGTCGAGGGGCCCCTGCATCCTGGCGGCGAAGTTCACGAAGGCCTTACCCCAGGCGATCGACTTTAGCTCCTGCTTGGTGTTGATGAGTAGCATGTTCCGTGCCCGCATCCGCAGGTCGGTCATGATGTGATCCATGTCGGAGAAGTCGATGCTGCCCATCATGTTCAACGGCTCGTCGTTGTAGGCATAGAGTCCGAAGTTCTCCAGCAGCAGCTTGCTGCCGACGATGCGTATGGGGTCGTTGTCGAAGCGCATGCGGATGCCGTAAGGGATGCTGATGAGGTGGGCCGAGTCGACATACACCTCGCCGTTGATGTCGGGATGGCTAGTGGTGCCCCTGATGGTCATGCTGCCTTCTGCATAGCCGTCGAGACCGACAATCTGGTCGGGCACGAAGCCGTTGATGAGCGACAGCGGGGTGCGTGTCATGTCGAGCGAGGCGTCGATGAGGCCTTCATCCTGGTTCTGGTAGGTGCCTCTGAGCAGGCCGAACTCCTCGCCGTCGAGCATCAGACGGGCTTCGATGGCGTGGGCGTCGTTCTCCTTTTGCAGGTACACAAGCTCGGTGCTCAGGTTGCCGATGTCGGCACCCTCGTAGGTCATGCCTACCACCGCCATGTCCGAGGCCATGGAGATATGCTCATCCTGGTCTTGCAGGATGTGGTAGTCACCGTCGAGCTTGCCGGTGATGCGAGGCAGGTAGGGGATGACGGCCGTCAGCTCTCCCAGGTCGATGTGGTGCAGGCTGACGGTGAGGTCCTGGAGCATCGTGGAGTCCTGGTTCTCGGTGTAGATCTTCATACCCGTCTCGTCGTCGGCGATGAGGTCTACCTTCGCTTGTATCTTCTTGTTGCCCGACAGGAAGATGTAGTTGTCGGCATTGAGGTTAAACTCCTTGTAGCCGATGGTGGGTCGCTGGGGCATCAGCCTGAAGCGCAGGCCTCCTGGCTCCATCTCGGCCGTGGCCCCGATCCTGACGCCCATCCGCCCCTTGTCGTCATAGTAGCGTAGTCCTGCCAGTGCCCCATGCTCGTGGAAGTGTCCGTCGACGAGGGCGTTGAACACGAACTGTGGGTTCTTGCGGTTGTTGCGTATCTGCCCTTGGTAGGTGAGCCGCTCACCCTTCTGCCGCAGGCTCAGCCGGATGGTGTCGATGCGGATGCTGTCGTAGTTGAGCGCGAAGAGGTGGCCCTGGCCGTTGATGCCTGTCAGCGGCGAGGTGGCGAGGTCGAGGGCCAGCTCCTTGAAGTCGGTGCCTGTGGCCATGAGCAGGTTCGACAGGGGGTTGTCGCGCTTGCTCTCTATGTGCAGGCTCATCGTCGGCAGCAGCGCCTTGATGGCCGGCTGGTTGATGACCTTGTCGCGGAACTGTTGGCCGACGGAGTCTGTGAGCACGCTCATCTGGCTGAGCAGCCGCTGATAGCCGCCCGTGGCGTCGAGCTTCAGGATGAAGTCGCCGCTCTGGATGCGGGCGTAGGTGGTGTCGGGATTGGTCTTCACAAGGATGCCCACGTCGCTGGGTGGGTAGGACTTGCGGGCATCTCTGACGGTGAAGTCGTTCAGCCGGCCGCTGACGTAGTGGCTGTCTTTCATGTCGGAGCTCACCTTCAGGCTGCCGTGGGTGCCGATGGTGAGCGGATTGCCAACCAGTCGCATCTGGTAGAGGTCGGCCTTGGCGAAGTCGGCGCTGATGGTTCCCTCTATCCTGTGGGGGGCGAGTAGCAGGTCGGCGCCGATGCAGCCCTCGAGGAGCTGGTTGTGACCGTAGATGTCAAGCTGTCCTCGTCCGTTGGAGAGGATGGCTGTTGCTGTGAGCTTGTCCAGGTTCAGGTGGCCGTATTGTAGCTTGACGATGTTTGCCTGTGCGTCGAGACGGCTCCGGGGCGACAGCAGGTCGGTACCGTAGCCCGAGGCCGTGATGTCGGCGGTAAGGGTGCGCAGCGAGTCGTTCGGCATGAAGTGGCGCAGGTTCAGGTTGTGGATGCTGACGTTGGCGTCGTAGGTGGTCCTCTCCGTCGTCAGCGCCCCTTCGGCGTCGACGGGGATGGTGGCCTTGCCCTTCAGCTCCACGCTGCCGTTGCCCTCGCGGGCCGTCAGGTCGGCGCCGTAGCTCGTGCCGTCGGCGGTGAGGCGGCCGTTGAGGAAGATTGTTCCACGCTCCTCCCTCCTCGAAGCTCTTCCGAGCAGGAAGTCCAGCTGTGCCTGGGCCTCTATCTGGATGTCGCCCTTCAGTCGCTTCAGGTCGTTCACGTTCGCTGCCGTTCCCTGGATGTTGGCGTGCAGGGCTGTGGGCAGGTCGAGGGTGATGCCGGTGATGTCGAGCTGTTCCATATTGCCGTTCACCGACCCTCTGATGGTGAGCGGGCGGTTAGGGTAGCGCTCGATGAACTCCTGTGGCAGCTGTCCGGCGGCGGTGAGGATGTCCTGCTTGCCTATCTGGGCGAAGAGGCGTACCCTGATGTTGCCGGGCGACTGCTTGTCGAAGGCCGAGAGGTCTATGTCGCCGTCAAACTCAATGTCGGAGTCGGGGGTCTTCAGCACCAGTTGTGGCACTTGGATATGGTTGAAGACCGAGTCGAGCTTGATGCCGCCCGTGAGTGCAGTCACCTCCAGTCCGCTCTTGTCGCGGAGTGCCGCCTGGCGGATGAAGAGCGATGTGCCAGCCGGCGAATATGTGATGGAGTCTACGCCCACCACCACGTCGCTCAGACCTATTGGCTCATAGGCCAGCCGACTGTCGCTGATGTCGATGCTGCCTATGTTATAAGTAGGTGTGGCGAGGTCGGCAGAAACCTGTCGGGCCACGGCCTTGCCCAGGCCGATGCTGCAGTCGAGTGTGTCGCCGGGCAGGTGGAGGGTGAGGTAGGTGCGGCTGATTGTGAGGCTGTCGGCATCGATCTTCCACTTCAGGTTCGACGGTGTGGTATCTGTCTCAGCCGTGTCGCTCAGGGCGATGTCGAGCTGTGCGTCGGCCAGGCGTGCTCCGTTCACCACGGCCGTCTCCCTTCCCAGGTCGATGCCTTTCGACTGTAGCCACAGCGATCCCACGCTGCCTTTCACCCGCAGGTCGCTGATGAAGCCGTTGGTGTTGAGCTTCGCCTGGTGGAGCGACAGTTCCTTGACGACTACCCGTTGCCTCAGCAGCGGCAGCAGCCTCACGCTCACCACCAGCCGCTTCACGTCGGCGATGGTGTCAGTTGCGCCTGCCATAGAAAGGCTACGGGTTCTTGCGTCCCTTTGGTAGCAAGCCAGCATAGTTGGAGCGGGCGAGCTTTGCTCGGGAATGTCGTTGGGGTGGAGCATCCTGAAGTCATCGATACTCAGGTCGAGCGGCCACTCCAGGCTGACGTGCCCCACCGATATCTCCATCCCCGTCTGCTCCGAGGCGATAGCCGTCACCTTCTGTGCCACCCAGTTCTGTATGGGCGGCAGATAGAGCATTGCGGCGAGTATGATGAACAGTAGCACGGGTGTCAGTACCGCTATCCCGAGCCATTTTAGCAGTTTCCTCATTCGTTTTTGCGAAAGACGATGCAAAAGTACAACAATTCTGTGAGATATGGAAGAAGAAAAGGCAAAAAGAAACCAAATTTGACATTTAACATCTTATATTAAGATTGCTATTGGTACCACAGATGGCGCAAAGGATAGAATAAAAAAGAAAAAAAGTTGGCTCACGTTACCGTATTTCAGTTTTTTTTCGTATATTTGCAGCGTAATCAATCATTATAATGTTATGAAGGCTATCAGAATCTTAATCATTTCAGCAGCCATCTTGTTTGGCGCGTCGACTGCCCAGGCGCAGTTTGGTAATCTCATTGGCGGTATCAAAAAGGCCAAGGAGAAAGTGGATGAATACAACAAGAAGCGCAATGGCGACATTGACTTCTCTGCCAACGGCACCGTGCAGGGGTTCTTCCGCAGCAGGACGGGCGAGTTCATCTTCAACGAGAAGCATGCAGACGGTGAGCGCAAAGGGAAGAAGGTGGTCTATAAGATTGAGGAGAATGGCGACGTGGTCTATGATGACGGCAGGAAAGTGGCCGAGCTGAAGGCCGACGGCACCGTGAACTGCCGGGGGAAGGAGGGCTATATGAAGGTGCTGGCCGACGGCCAGGTGATCATCGACGGCGAGACGGCTGCCCGTATCACCGACGACGGCAGGGTGTATATCTATGACGTAGAGTATGCTTATGCCCCGGGCCTCAACAAGCAGTATGCTGCCTATCTCTTCCTGGGAATCTTCCAGGACCAGACTTCGCTGGCCAAGGCCAAGACGAAGGCCGCCGAGATCAAGAAGAAGCGTGCCGAAGAGGCTAAGCGCCAGCAGGAGGAGGCGGCCAGGCAGAGAGCCCTTGCGGCCCAGAACAAGAACGTGCGTACCGCCACCACCTCGAAGTCGTCGAATAATACCCAGCAGAATGTGCGTGAGTACAGGATAGAGAAGGGTAGTGCTCGTGGGTATGTGGACGAGAACGGCGTGGTCTACAACTGGGCGCACACCAAACTGGGACAGTTGCCCAAGGGGAGTAGTGGCGACATCACCGACGCCTCCGGGCATAGGATCGGCTCTGTCTGGTCGGGCGACATCAAGGATGCGTATGGCAGCCTGCTCTGTCATGTCTCATCAGGCGGCTCCATCTCCGTGAAAGGCTCTAACGCAACGGTGGCAGAGGTGCATGCTGCTGGGCGTGTGGACTGGTGGAAGGATTCCAAGACCATCGGCTATTGCGACTGCAACAATTACGTCTGGACAGCCGCCATCATCTTCTGCGACATCTTCAGGTTCTGACCATCGTGTCATGAGTTCACCTGAAGAATGTAATATCACCGAAGTCAGGTGTCGATAGTCTTTCCGAAAACAGTCTTGCATGGTTGAAGGAGATGCCTTTCACGACTTGTACTAATGCCTTGTACGACAGTAAGGAATGCCTACTATACATTTGTAACCGATGTAACCGATCTTTTTCGGTGGGGGGTGTGGGAAAAAACACCCACCCTATATAAAAAGTGGAAATAATCGGTTACATCGGTTACATCGGTTACAAAAGCCACTGGTTCTATTTTGAAATTTTACAACATTTCGATTACTCATAAACCAGCCGCCCAAACACCACTATCCAAGCTCCGACTTTAGATAGACTAAACTCGGACTTTAGTTAAACTAAACTCCCACTTTAGTCTAACTAAACCCCAGAGCCGTGATCTGGGGGCGGTTTTGTAAGATATCAAGAAAACTTACGCTATGAATATTCTTTACATTACTGCTTCAGGATAATCTCCGAGAGCTTCACGTGGTCCGCCACGTCCACCTTGCCGTCGCCCGTCAGGTCGCCCTTGATGCTGCTGCCTACTTGAATCTCTTTCTTTGCCACGTCGGAATCCTTATATCCTTCCTTCGTGGCGTAGACGGTAACGACATAGGCGTTTGTAAGTTTTACCTCGCCGTTAGAGACATCTGTCTTCGCATCAGCATGGGTGATGCTATAATGGAACATAACTCCACTTGTCTTACTGGTAAACGTCAACTTCTGACCAGCTACGCTGATGGTAGGTGTCTCACACTTTCCTTTGCTCTGATCGCCTGAGCCCTGGCCCTCTGTACCTTCGCCCTCTTCTTTGAAGAAGAAGTCTTTCCATTGATCGGCTGCCTCGTAAGTAGACATACCTCCATCCGGGACATACAGTTTGCATTCCCATTTATTGATGTCGTCAAGAGCCTGTGTGCCACAAGTGGGAGCTGTCTTGGCCTTGCTGATGATCTCCGTTACTGCCGAACAGTCTGAGAAGGCTTCCTGGCCAATTTCACTTACCTGTGAGCCGAAGGCAAAGAACTTTAGACTCGAACAGCCCGAGAACGCCCAGTTGCCAATAGTAGTTACTCCGTCGCCTATCGTGACGCTTTGTAGATTTGTGCAACCGTAAAACTCGTTTTCGGATATTTCAGTCTCTTTGTCTGTTATCTTTATCTCTCGAAGTGTGGTATTGCGATAGAAAGGGGAATAACCGTATTTCGCACCTGAATTGTAGTCGATGTTACGTCCGATATAGACATAGTCGAGAGGACAGTCAGCAAACAAGGGACTTCCCGTGCTACTGCTGTAATAACTATAACTGACTGTACTGTTTGAACCTAATTTCAACTCTGTGTCGCTGTCGGCCATAATGACGTTATTGATTGTCGAACAGCCAGAAAAAGCATAATCCTCAATGCTGGTGATGCCTTTAGAAATGTAGAGCACGTTGTCTTGAGGGATGTTCTCGTCTGTTTTGAACGATGCGAGCGATGAGCATCCGCTGAAGACATGATCGCCTAAACCAGTTATTTTATCACCATACATAACGCTCTTCAGGTTTGTACAGTTGGCAAAGGCATAACTGGCCAGCATATCCTCGGTATCTAAAGTCAATGTTTCAATATATTTGTTCCCGTATGCCAGATATGGATTGATTTTCTTTACGTTCATCGTTACGCCTTTATAGGCAACAGTGGATGCTATCTTCATGTTTTTTGAACTTTCGTCGTACTTGCAGTCAATGGCGTCACAGGTTCGCTCCGAGGGACTTACGGGCACATATCTGATTCCGTCAACATCGAAATAAGAACTAAGGAATTGGTATTTGACTGTGTTGCTTAGCGTTGAGAACTGATCGTTTGAAACGTAGTTGACAGTTCCTGCGGCATTGTTATAGCCCGATGGAGGTGTATTTGTCAGCCAAATCGTTTTCTTAAGATTATCCTTAGGAAATGCATTGGATCCAATAGATGTTACTCCCGTCCCGATAACAGCTGAAGTCAGGCCGCTGCAACCAGAGAAAGCATACTCCTCGATGCTCGTCACGCTGTTGGGGATGGTGACGGAGGTCAGCCCGCTGCATCTAGAGAAAGCATACCATCCGATGCTCGTCACGCTGTTTGGAATAGTAACAGAGGTAAGGCTAGTACAACCATTAAAAGCACAGGCAGCTATACCCAAAGTCCCTTCTTTTATCGAAATGGAAGTGTTTGTAGGCATTGTTCCTTTATATTTATATACAACCTTTCCTGCATACACTAATCCGTCAGGTTGATTATTATACCATGCAGTTCCCCTAAAAGCATCATTACCAATGCTTGTTACGGAGAAAATTATAACTCTTTAGAAATCATTTCGTTACCTCAATTTGGATGGTAATTAGGTAACGATTTAGAAACGAGCTGAATTACATATTCTGTCTCGTTATACACATTTCCAAAGAACGCTTCTT
>OCTW011572697.1_pt1 | contig 17409 bp, 7 predicted proteins | sample 1539671 | NCBI WGS metagenome assembly OCTW01 (sample SAMN02144230, study PRJEB22623) | gut metagenome | biome: sheep rumen | host: Ovis aries | place: New Zealand
TGGGACGATGACAGCAGAATCATCCCCAAAATGCTGCTATGGGTCCAAAAGTTGGGACGATGACAGCAGGTGCCGCCGCGAATACCCAACCCGCCCTCTCCACCACCATCCCCATCATCACTCAACCCACCCAAAATGCTGTTATGGGTCCAGAAGATGGGACGATGACAGCAGAATCATCCCCAAAATGCCGCTATGGGTCCAAAAGATGGGACGATGACAGCAAAATCATCCCCACAAGGCTGTTATGGGTCCAGAAGATGGGACGATGACAGCAAAATCTGCTCAGAATGCCCCCTTCTCCCAATCCACCCATAACTCCCTGTATATAATCATCTTACCTCAAAAGGTGGCAAAAAATAGGGGGTTGGGTAAACGCTGGTGGTGCTCAAGTGGGGGTGGATTGTTTCGCGCGGGGCGGGGCGTTGCTTATCTTTTCGCCATGAAAAAGCGTTTTTTTTTGTATATTTGTATTTATAAATAATTTAGCACAGCGTTTTATGTCATGCATATCAAAGCGAATTGTACCCCCCCCCATCCGGGCGTTAATTGTATCCCTGCTGCTTACCCTGCCGCTGTCTGCGGCGAAGGCGGAAGGGGAGTTCCTGCCGGCGGTGGTCAGTTTCACCAAGACTGACTACGGGGCGGACGGCCAGAACTGGGCCATTGTGGAAAGTACTCCCGGGGAGATTCTTGTGGGGAATCACAGGGGCCTGCTCACTTTTGACGGATACACTTGGGAGGGCATGAGCCTGCCCGGCGGTCAGCCGGTGCGGGCGGTCGAGGTAATGGGAGACCGGGTGTATGTAGGCGCCTACCATGAATTCGGCTATTGGCAGCGAAACGACAGCGGGGTGCTGGAATACACGTCCCTGGCAGAGGCTTTCTCCGGGGAATCCATGAAAAATGACGAAATCTGGCACATCGCCGCGTGGGGAGATAAAGTTCTTTTCCAGGCTTTCCATGCCTGGTATATTTACGACGGAACAGATGTGCGCATGGTCCGGAGCGTTCCCCTGATGCAGTCATTGCATGTAACGGACTCCGGACAGGTGCTGGTGTTCGTTCAGGGGCAGGGCCTGGCAGAGGCGCAGCCGGAAGAAGGCAGCTTCAACTTCCTGGAGGGAGTTCCTTTCGAATCCCCTGTTGTCGCTGTACTGCCGATAGAGGACGGCTCCAGCTGGATCGTCACCTCCGGGGACGGCCTTTTCCGATGGGAAGGCGGCCGTTTTACGCCCGTGAAAACCCAGGCCGATGCACTCCTGCGCAACGCCTCGCCCAGCAGTGCCGTATTGGACCCGGTGACGGGAGTCCTGGTGGTGGGTACCCGTACGGGCGGGATCCTGACTTTTTCCTCGGACGGAACGTTCCGCTTCCATCTGGATTCCGAAAACATTCTTCCCGGAGACATCATCCATGCGATGAACTATGATTCCATCGGGAATCTGTGGGTGGCCATGGGAAACGGCCTCTCCATGCTGCAGGCGAACGCCCCCATCAGGCACATTCCTTCGCTTCACCCTTATGTGGGGGACATCTATGCATCGGCCTATCAAGCCCCTTATTTGTATCTGGGGACTTCCCAGGGCCTGTTCCGCGGCCGTCTGTCGGAGGATTTCTCCCGTCTTACGGATCTTCAGATGGTGCCGGAAATCCATGGCCATGTGCTGGATCTGTTCTCGGTGGACGGGCAACTGTTCTGCGGAACCAACGGAGAAACCTTCGAATTGTTTCCGGACCGGGTGAGGTCTGTCTGGTGGGTTACCGGCGGCTCTGCCATGGACAAAGGCCGTATTCATGACCAGGATGTTCTGGTACAGGGAACCTATTCCTCCCTCTGCATCTATTTGCGTAAGAACGGCCGATGGGTGTTCGCCCATGAGGTGGAAGGCTTCTCACAGCCTGTCCGCAGCCTTCGGATAGACAATTTCGGAACCATCTGGGCGGCGCACCAGCATGGCGGCCTGTTCGCCGTGCGCCTGTCGGAGGATTTGCGCAGCGTGTCCAAACAAAGCCATTTTGCCTCTCTGGATGGTTCTGCCGCTTCCTATCCGGTACAAGTGTGCCGTTTCAAGGACCGCGTGGTATTCACGGCGGGCGAGTCGGGTTTCTATACCTATTCGGACTTGGAAGACAAACTGCATCCTTTCCATCCGCTGGATCATTTTTCGCACATTAACAACATCGTTCCGGTGGGGCCGAACCGCTATATGTTCCTGAACCGGAGCGGGGCCATGCTGGTGCATGCGCCTTCATCGGATTCGCTCACCGTGCTGGAACGGATTCCGTCCGCCCAGATGGGCGGCATTCCTGTGGACGGTACGCCCAAGGTGTTTTCCCTGTCTTCGGACCATTTTATCTTCCCGATGGAGAATTCCCTGGCCATTTATGATACCAGGCACCATCTGAACCGGGCAGGCCGGCCCAGGCTGTATCTGGCCCGGGTGAAGGCGGTGAATGATGACAAACAGGAAGAGCAAATCCTTCCTTTGACGCTGCAGCGACCGCGTCTGTCCTACCGTTTCCGGAATGTGGAGTGGTCTTTTCGCTATGCGGGCAGCAGTTCCGAGGCTTCACCCCGCTTCCGCTACCGCGTCAGTGGCTTGGGAGACTCCTGGCATTGGGTACAGGGCGCTCCCCGGGTGCGGCTGGACTATCTTCCTTCCGGTCACTTCAACCTGGAGTTCGAAGCCCTTTCCGTCGATGGGACGCTGCTGTCGGCCGTGTCGTATCCTTTTTCCGTGAAACCGCCTTTCTATCGCTCCTGGTGGGCGTTTATCCTCTATGTTTTGTTGGGTCTGCTGGCCGTTTTCATGGGGTTCTGGTACATGCGCCACCAAATGATTTTACGGAATGCACTGCAGGAGAAGGAGAGGATGCAGGAGGAGATGAAGCAAAAGGTGAAGGAATTGTCTTCATACACCTGGAATGCCAGTCATCACAACGAGGGCCTTATCCGCATCCGGGACATCGTAACGGAGAAGAAACTGCGTCTGGGGAAGGATTTTCCGGACAAGGATTATCGGCAGGTGATCGCCGTGATAGAAGAGCAACTGGCTTCCGGGGGAGACTGGAACCTGTTTGTGGCCAATTTCAACATGCTGCACGAGAACTTCTTCACATCGCTGAAGGCACGTTGCCCGGACCTGACGGAGAACGACCTTCGCGTGTGTGCATACATTCGCATGAACGTAAGCAGCAAGGAGATGGCCAATCTGCTCAATATCACCCTGAAGGGCGTAGAAGCCGCCCGTACCCGTGTGCGGAAAAAACTGATGCTTCCGGCCGACCAGCCCCTCTCTACCTATCTGATGTCGTTGTAAGAGCCAAATTTTTTGTCTGTTGAAAGGGAAAAGGCTCATACTGATGTTGTTTGGCTTATGGGCGGCCGGGCTGGCCTTGGCCTCTCCGGTCCCTTTTTTCCGGAATTTTGCCCCCTCCGATTACGATGCCATGAGCCAGAACTGGTCTGTCGCGCAGGACAGCCTTGGCTATATTTATGTCGGAAACAATGCCTGCCTGCTGCGTTTCAACGGCAAAGGATGGGAGAAGTTCTTCCCTTTGGGGGACAGGAAGGAAGCCGTTATCCGTTCCCTGTATGCCGATGACAGCCGGGAGCGGATTTATGTGGGTTCTTTCCGGGAATTCGGTTTCCTGGAATATGATGCCATGGGGAACCTGGCATATACCTCCTTGTATGAGAAACTGGAGGCTCCTCCCGACGAAAATGAAGACATCTGGTATATCACCCGCTGGGGAAAGCATGTCTTTTTTGTGTATTTCACCTCGTATTACATTTATGATACCGAGAACGGGCAGTTGCATCGCGAGGTAGCGCCCACTTCCTATTTTTATTCGCAAGGAGACCGCATGGTCTTGTCCTCGGCCTCCGGAGCGGCCAGGGGCTATGACGGTCGCTCCTTCTCATTTTCCCCTGTGGCCCTTCCGTCGTCCTGTGAACGGATTGTGAAAATGTTTCCCGGTCCTTCGGAGGGCTCCCAGTGGGCCGTGTCGGCCGACAAGGGCCTGTTCTTGCTGGAAGAGGGGAAGGCGGCACGGCGTGTTGACAAGCTCAAAAATGCTTGGGATGTCGCCAACCGTGCCATCCAATGTGCCGACGGAACCATCGTGGTGGGTTTTTTGTCGGGCGGCGTTTCTGCTTTCGGCCCTTCCGGGGAAGTGCTGTGGCATTTCAGTTCGGAGAACGGGCTGCAGGATAACACGGTCCTCTCCCTGCTGGAAGACAAGGAGGGCAACATCTGGTGCGCCCTCGACAAGGGGGTCTCCGTCATTTTTAAGGATGGGGACCGCATGCTCTCGCTGGATTCCTACAATTTGGGCAAAATCAGTGTCTCTCTCTGGGACGGGACGCACCTGTTTGTCGGATCCAACCAGGGCCTGTCCAAGTTTGAGATGGACGAGCAGTCGCTCCGGACGCGGAAGGTGGCGGGCTATTTCCCCAATTCACAGCTATGGAGCCTCCATGCGGAGGATGGAAATATTTTTGTCGGTGAAAACGGCGGCGCCTATCTGGTGGACCATGGCCGCATGCGCTGGCTCTCTTCGGCCCCGGGCGGAACGGCTCCCCGCATCCTCAGGCTGCGAAACGGGGCGGAAGTGCTGGTTCAGGGGTCTTTTACTTTTCTGTATGTCTATGAACGGGAACGGGATACCTGGCGATTGTCTCATCAGGTGGAAGGATTCATGCGTCCGGTACGTCATCTGGAGGTGGATTATCTGGGGAACATCTGGCTGGAACACATGTATGAAGGCTTGTTCAAGCTGGTTCTCTCGGAAGACGGGCGCCGTGTTGCGGAAGAACAGTACTTCCCCCTGAACGGGGCGAAGCTGTGCAAGATGGGAGGCCGGGTTCTTTTTCACAACCAGGAGGGGTTCTGGTTCTATGACGAGCGAAACGCCGGAATGGCGCCTTTTGAGCCGCTGCGGCAGTTCCGTTGTCGGCGGGTAATCCCGGCCGGGAAAGACCTTTACTGGCTGGTGCGCCAGTCAGATGCCCTCCTGCTGCGTTTCCATCTGGACGAGGCTGCCGTTGTGGACCGTTTGGATTTCGGCAGTCTGAATGTTTCCCTGACGGATCTGTTTGAAAGCATTATCCCTTTGTCCGACAATCGTTTCCTCTTCGGGGTGGAAAACGGATTCCTGGTTCATGCTTTGCCGGACAGCCGGGAGAATGCACAGGCAAAGCTCCGTTTCTCGGCCGTTTCCGTGCTGGATTCCGGACAGCCCGGGCAATCTCCGCTTTCGGGCGAAAGGCTGTCTTTGCCCAATCGCGGGTCTTTTTCACTGTCCATGGCGGTTTCCGGCGTGAAATACCTGAACCCGGATGTCCGCTATGAACTGGTTCCCTATGATTACCAGCCCCGTGTCCTGGGCGCCGACATGCGCGTTTCGTACGTGCATCTTCCGGCCGGATCCTATACTTTCCGGGCATGGCTGGCCGATGCGCCGGACGCCAGCCGGATCGAGCTGCCCATCGTGGTGAAGCCCTCCGTGTTTGCCTCCGTTCCGGCCATTGTGCTATATTTCCTGCTGGGAATAGGGACTGTCGCCGGTATTATCTGGCTGCTGCGCAGAAGGATGGACAAGCAGCTGCGGCGCATGGAACAGGAGAAGGAGAAAGAACTCCTCTCGCTCCGGAATGAGCAGCTTGAAGCCTCCATTCTCCTGAAAAGTAAAGAGTTGGCCACCTACTCTTTGATAGAGGCCCGTCGGAATCAGGTATTTGACAAGCTCAAGGAGAGCCTGTCCAGAATCCGCTACCAGAAGGACGGCGTCATTTCCAAGACAGAGTATGAGGCGCTGCAGACCATTATCCGCGAGGGAGAATTTTCCCAAAGCAGCTGGGAACATTTTTATTCGACCTTTGACCTCATCCACAAGTCTTTCTTCCGTACGCTCCAGCAGCGTCATCCGGATCTCACCTCCGGCGATCTCCGCATCTGCGCATATCTGCGCCTGAACATGTCCACCAAGGAGCTTTCCAGTGTCATGGGCGTGAGCCTGAAAGGGGCCGAAGCGGCCAAATACAGGCTTCGCAAGAAACTCTCTCTTCCTTCGGACGTTTCTCTCAGCGAGTATCTTTCCTCTATCGGAGGGGCATAATGCACATTGACTATCAATTACTTTTGATAAAAGTAGTGTTTTTGCAGTGTTCGGGCGCCCCGCTGTTTTTGGGACGTGGTGATTAAATAGGGCCGCTGTTGATTGTGAATGGAAAAAAAACATTTATTTTCGCAGCAACCACCCGTACGAAACTAATTCCAACAATATTTCTTAATATGTATAGACGATTTGTTTTACTTGCATCTGTTGTTTTGCTCTCGCTGCAAATGGCGGTCGGGCAAAACCGTGTAAGCGTGAAAGGTGTCGTTACGGCCCGTGACGGAGGAGACCCTCTTCCGGGTGTAGCCGTAACAGACGGCCGGCTTTACACAGAAACCGATTTTGATGGCGCATGGTCCCTGGAAGTTCCGGCGGGCACAACGTTGTCTTTCCTTCTCTCGGGCATGAAAACTGCCTATGTAACAGTCTCCACCCCCGGACCCTACCAGGTTGTAATGGACACGGAAGCCATGGAACTCCAGGAAACCGTGGTCGTGGGGTATGGTACCCAGCGTCGCCGCGATCTCACGGGATCCATTACCGTGGTAAGCGGTGAAACGGTGAAGAATACGCCCACCAGCAACCCCCTCAGCACGCTTCAGGGCAAGGTCCCCGGCCTGTACATCGTGAACTCCGGCGCCGCCGACGGTACACCCACCGTGATGCTGCGCGGCGTTTCCACGGTAAATGCCCAGACGACACCTCTATATATAGTGGACAACATGCTCACGGACAACATCTCCTGGCTGAATGTGAACGACATTGCCAGCATGGAGGTGCTGCGTGACGCTTCTTCCACGGCCATGTTCGGTGTGCAGGGTGCCAACGGCGTTATCATGATTACCACCAAAAAGGCCGATTCCGAAGGAACGCAGGTGTCCTACAACGGTTCCGTGGGTGTGAACGTGGTGCATGACCGCGACCGGCTCAAGCTCACCAATGCCGACGAGTTCACCCTCCTTTACAATGAGCTGCTCAGGAACATGGATCCCAATGCGGCTGCATGGACGCCTCAGCTCACCGGCAAAGGTACGGACTGGATTGACCTGGTGCTTCGCCCGGCCATTTATACCAATCACACCGTAAGCCTTTCCCGTGGCGGCAAGAACGGTTCTTCCACCACCTCCCTGAGCTGGCTGCACAACGAGGGTGTGGTCAAGTACAACTCCTACGACAACCTGAACCTGCGCACCAACAATGAATATAAGGTAGGGGACTGGATGAAGGTGGGCGTGCAGGCCAACCTGCGTGTGCGCAAGACCAATCCGGCCAATGTGAATCTGGCCACCACGGCCCGCGTGATTCCCACTTACAGTCCCTGGGATTCCGAAAACTATTGGAACGAGGACAACCTGGGTTCCTACTTCACCCCGGCCGACAATATCCAGAAAGACGTGGCCAATCCGCTTGCCACGCTGTATATCAACCGTGGAAACAGCCATAATTATGCTTTCCAGGGGGTCTTGAACGGCTTTTTGGAGTTTTATTTCCTGAAGAATTTCACCTTCAAGGCTGCCGGTTATGCAGACTACACCTATTCCCTGGGCGATTCCTACACCCCCCGTTACGAGGTAACCAACGGCGGCTCTGCATCGTCCCAATATACGCGGCACACCTCCTTCTCCCGTTCTACCGGCATGCTCAAGCAAAAGCAGGGCGACCTTACCCTCACCTACAACAAGGTGACCTCCAAGGCCCGCATCAACGTAATGGCCGGCATGACCGCCAAGGAGTATGAAAGTTCCGGCTTCAGCGCCAGCGGAGACTCGCTCATCAACAGTTCCTATTGGAATGTTCCGGAACAGATGCGCATGCTCAACCTTACCGACGAACTTTCCCGCAAGAATTCCGATTACTACGCCTCCAATGCCTTCCTGTCCTTCCTGGGCAGGGCCAACCTGGCTTTCCTGGACCGCTATCTGGTAACGGCTACGGTGCGTTGGGACGGCTCTTCCAAGTTTGGCCGCGACCACCGCTGGGGCTTCTTCCCGTCTGCGGGCCTGGGCTGGATTGTGTCCGACGAACCCTTCATGAAGGGCGCCGACTGGCTGAACTTCTGGAAACTCCGTACCAGCTACGGTATGGCCGGTAACGACAAGATTGGCGACTACCTGGCCTATCCCACCATCAATCCCAGAGGAACGACCGTCACCTCCGGGGGGCAGACCTATTACATCCCGGTTACGGCCTACCAGGTGGACCAGAACATCCATTGGGAAGTGGTGTCCACCTTCGATATCGGCACGGATTTCCGCCTGCTGGACAACCGTCTGAGCGGTGAACTCGGATACTATTACAAGCGCACCAGTGATCTGCTTGCCCGCGTGGCTCCCACCATTTCCGTCGGTAACGGCTATGCCATTACCAACGCCGGTTCCCTGAGCAACCAGGGCGTGGAGTTCCTGCTCTCCTGGCAGGACAAGCTGGGCGACTTCGGCTATCAGGTGAGCCTGAACGGGTCCACCATCAAGAACAGGGTGCTTTCCCTGGGCAATGACGACAGTTACGTTACCACGGGCAATTACCACCGTACGGCCGTAGGGGAGTCCGTAGGTTCCTTCTATGGTTATGTGGCCGACGGCGTTTTCCAGAACCAGGCCGAGGTGGATGCCTGGAGCAGCCAGACCCGCTCCTCTTACGTGTTCCGTCCCGGCGACATCCGTTACAAGGACCTGAATGGAGACGGCCGCTTCGACGACAAGGACCGCGACTTCATCGGCAAGACCATCCCTTCCTTCATGTACGGCCTCAACCTCAAGTTCAGCTACAAGAACTTCGACCTGAGCCTGGACATGAACGGCGTAGGTGGCGCGAGCATCCTGAACACCAAGTACTGGCCCGGTTATGCCCAGTTCAACTTCTACCAGGAGCAGCTGGGTCGCTGGCACGGTGAAGGCACCTCTGCCAAGCTGCCTGTCCTGGACAACACCCGTCCGCAGAACCAGCTGGTTTCCACGGCTTTCCTGGAGGACGCTTCTTACTTCCGCCTCAGGAATGTTCAGTTGGGCTACACCCTTCCCCAGAAGGCGCTCAAGGCCCTCCGCATGAACCAGCTCTATCTGTATGTGCAGGCGCAGAACCTCTTCACCGTCAAGCACACCACCGGCTATTCTCCGGAAATCGGAGGCAGCATCCTGAGCGCCAATGTGGACGACGGCGGCTCTTACCCCATTCCTACTTCCTATACCTTTGGTATCAACTTAACCTTTTAATCTGTAGCATCTTATGAAGAGATTTATCGATATATTGCTGTCCGTCGCCGTCCTGCCCATGCTGGTGTCCTGCGGAAAGGATTTTCTGGAGAGATATCCCAAGGGAACCTGGATTGCAGAGAACATAACGGACAAGGAAGTGCAAGAAATCCCTTATGCCGTGTTGATTGAGGGTGAACTGGCCAATGCCTATGCCAACCAGCACAGTTACGACTTCAGTGCCGCCGCGCCCGTGCTTCACTGCATCACGACCGACGATGCCGTAAAGGGCTCTACCGAGCCGGACTTCGGTGTGGCCATTCCCTTTGAGGCGCATACCTGGGATGCCAGCGCCGGTATTGTGAACCAGTATTACTCCACCTGGTATAATGTGATTACGTACAGCAACCGGGCCATCCAGTATGCGGATGGTGCCAGCCAGTACGACTCCACCATCTCCGAGGCCGATGCCAACTATTTCAAGGCCCAGGCCATCACCCTCCGTGCGCACGCCTATTTCCGCCTGATCCAGGCGTTCGGCGACGTCCCTTATGTGGACCGCGAACTGGGACAGGACGAAAAGACGCCCGCCCGTACCCCCAAGGACGAGATTTATGCGCAGCTTGTCACGCAGCTGGAATGGGCAATTCCCAACCTCAAGACCCGTGCGGCGATGGTGGCTGCCGGCGACCTGGGCCGTGTTTCCCAGAATTCGGCCCGTGCCATTCTGGCCAAGATTTACATGTACCAGAAGGATTGGGCCAATTCCCGCGTCTGGACGGACGCCATCATCAGCTCCGGTGACAACGACCTCTCCACGCCGTTCGACCAGATTTGGACCGAGGCCCAGGAGTTTGGTCCGGAATCCGTTTATGAGATGGACCTGGACTACAAGCCGTCCCTGAGCATCGAAAGCACGGGAAACAGGCAGTGGGCCAATATCCAGGGTTTCCGCGGACAGCCCAACGCCGGATGGGGCATCAACGGCCCCAGCCCCGTTCTCAGGGCCGACATGGCCGGCGACCCCCGCTACGAGGCCACCGTCCTGAGTGACGGCGATGTCCGCGAAGGTGTCACTTTCCAGTCGGCCTCCGTACCGAATCCCTATTACAACGCCAAATGCTACGCCCCCCTGGCCGAGCAGAATGCCTATAACCGTAATTCGGCCAATGCCCAGTGGATGAATATCCGCGTCATCCGCTATTCGGACATTGTGCTCATGCATGCCGAGAGTGCCTGTGAACTGGGAGATCTGGCCGATGCCCGTCAGAAGCTGGAAATGGTGCGTGCCCGCGCCCGTGGCGGCAAGGCCGGTGTGCTCCCGGAGATTACCACGGACAACCAGGCGGAACTCCGCGAGGCCATCCACTCGGAGCGCCGTTTCGAGCTGGCCATGGAATTCGAGCGTTATTTCGACCTGGTCCGCTGGGATGAGACCGACAAGATCTCCGGTTTCGTAAAAGGCACCCAGGAACTGTTCCCGATCCCGCAGCGGCAGATTGACGCTTCCAACGGCATCCTTACCCAGAACCCTGGTTATTGATGAACGCATGAAGTTTTGCTCAATCATACTTTTGTTTTCTCTTTTGCTGCGCGCCTGCACCCAGCAGGCGCCGGCAACGGAGAAACCGGCGGGGGAAGACCATCCTGCCGGAGACCAGACCTATCACCCCGCGCAACTTCGTCCCATCCTGGACCGGCAGCAGAAGGCCGCCTTCTCCTTCTTTTATGAAGGGGCCGACCCTGTAAGCGGAATGGCCTTGGAAGGAAATAACCGGGGTAACACCATCACCATCGGCGGCAGCGGCTTTGGCGCCATGGCCCTGGTGGTGGGAATGGAGCGGGGCTGGATTACCCGCGCCCAGGGAATCGAACGCATTCAGAAGATGCTGCATTTCCTGGAAACGGCCGCCCGCTACAAAGGCGCGTGGTCCCACTGGCACAACCCCGACGGCACGCCTGCGCCGTTCGGCAACCAGGTGGCCGCCGGAGATTTGGTGGAAACCTCTTTCCTTCTGGAGGGCCTGCTGGTGGTGTACGAATACCTGGACCAGGACAATGATGCGGAAAAGGACATCCGTTCGCGCATTGACGCCCTTTACGACAGCGTGGACTGGGCCGGCTATACCGGTACGCAGGGCGATGCCCTGTACTGGATCTGGCATTCGGACAAGGATCGGTATGAGTTGAAGATAACGGGTTGGAACGAGGCCCTGGTAACTTACCTGCTGGCCCTTGGCGCCCGTAAGAACGCCATTGCCAGGGAGGTGTACGAGAACGGCTGGAATGTGCCTGTGTTCAAGGGACGGTCGGTAAACGGCTATCCCTTCCCGCTGGGAACCGAGCAGAAAGGCGGACCGCTTTTCTTCAGCCACTATTCTTTCCTGGGATTCGACCCGCACCAGATGGCCGACGACAAAGCCTGGTACTGGGAACAGAATCTGTCCCACACCCTTTTGAACCGCCATTATTGCCTGTACGAAGCTCCTGCGCAGCATGCCTATGGTCCCGGACTGTGGGGCCTGACCGCCTGCTACGGTGCCGGCAGCCGGGATTTCTACTCGGCCCGGAGCCCGCAGAACGACGACGGCGTACTGGCCCCGACGGCAGCCCTTTCCTCTTTCCCGTACACGCCTTTCTATTCGGCCCAGGTTCTGGTCACGCTGAATCAGCTGCCGGATTTACAGGGCACGTACGGCCTGGCCGATTCCTACATGCCCTCCGAAAGGAAGGCCACCCGGAATCACCTGGCCATCGACCAGGGCCCCATGGTGGTGATGATGGAGAATTATCGCTCCGGACTCATCTGGAGCCTGTTCATGAGGAACGAGCGGGTACGCCAGGCGCTTTCCCGTGCCGGGATGCAGAAGCCCGCGCTCCAGGAAGGTTTCCCTTATGTGGCCGTTGACCGTCGGACGGGTTCGGCCGACCTGATGGCGCATCCGGACAGGGAAATGTATGAGTTGGAAGTGTTCGCAAATGCAGCGGGACTGGCACAATGTTCCGTTAAGCTGCAAGGCAGCGGACAGACCGTGCGGGAGTTTGACGCCCATGTCCAGGCCGGCGTGAACCGCCTGAGTTTTGACGACACCCGCCTGACCCGCGGGGAGAAATACCTCATTTCCGTGCGCTTGCCTTCCGGCACCCGCTGCGAATTGCCCACCGTTTTGCATTAATAATCCGATAAAATAATAATCAAGATAATGAAAAGAATGTTATCCTTTCTGATTGCGTTGAGTTCGCTCCTGAGTGTATCTTGCACCAAGGAGGCGGAATTCCCGCCCAAGCCTTCTTTCCAGGTGGATGCCGGTCAGGCTTCTGAATACAACCTGAACGAGAAAGGCAAAACCCTCAGTTATACCTTTACCCCGCAGAAAGACTGGACGGTGTCTGTAAGCGGCGACGCCGCAGACTGGTGCACTGTTACCCCTGCCGGCGGCGCGGCCGGAAAAGAGGCCACCATCACCATTACGGTGGCTCCCAATCCGAATACCAATTTCCGTAAGGCCGTCATCACCATCAAGACTGCCGACGACGCTTCGTCCCGCAAGATTACGGTGACGCAGAAGGGCCAGGCCGAGGAAGGCACCATCAGCATCCTTGCCATCGGCAACAGTTTCTCCGACGATGCCATGGAGTATCTGTACCAGATTCTGGAAAATGCCGGCTACACCTCCATCAAGCTGGGCAACCTCTATATCGGAGGCTGCACCCTGGAGACGCATGCGGCCAACCTTGCCAGCGGCGCAAAGGAATATCAGTACCGTGTGAACGTGGACGGCAAGTGGGTAACCACTGATAAATACAGCTCCGTGGATGCCCTCAAGAGCGAGGACTGGCACTATGTCTCCATGCAGCAGGCCAGCGGCTGGTCCGGTGTTCCCGGCAGCTATGACCCGCACCTTGCCAAACTGCTGGAGGGGGTACGCGCGCTCTGTCCTTATTCCAAATTTGTCTGGCACATGACCTGGGCCTATCAGCAGAACAGCACGCACAGCGATTTCTCCAAGTACGATAAAGACCAGATGAAGATGTACGATGCCATTGTGAGCACCGTCAAGAGCACCATCCTCCCTACGGAAGCCTTCGAGACCATTGTCCCGAGCGGCACGGTGATGCAGAATATCCGCACCAGCTTCATCGGCGACACGGTTACCCGTGACGGTTACCATCTCAACTATAGCGTGGGCCGATATGCCGCTGCGCTCATCTGGGCCAAACAGATTGCCGGCGTGGACGTGGATACCGTCACCTGGACTCCCGAGGGCCAGTTTTATACCACCGGCCAGCTGAATGCCATCAAGGAGGCTGTGAACAACGCCTTCGAGAAACCCTTCGAGGTAACTGAATCCACCTTCAAGGAGGATGATCTTGTCAAAATGACGCTGGAAGAGATTATGGCTGCCGGCGGCTATGCCCCCGAGGATTATACCCGGCTTTCCTTCGACCTTATTTTCCCGGGTTACTACAATTCCTCTTCCGGAACGCCCGTGAAGGTGGAGACCGGTTGGGCCAAGTTTGCCACCACCCGCATTTTCGAGAAGGCCGAGCTTCCCGTGGGAACCCTCATCGTCCAGAAGCCCGGTCATGGCTACCGTCCGGAAGGCTGGACTGCTATGGGTGCCCAGAATGCCGGCGCCGACCGTCCCGGCAACGTCTCCGCCCTGCTTGCCGAGGTGGACGATGCCTGGTGGGGCAACTTCAACTTCCGTGCTTTCAACCTCTTCAAGGACGGAACGGACGATCTCACTTCCATTCTCGACGAGATAAAGGGCGGCTTCGGTATCTTTGTTCCGAATGGCGCTGTCGTACCTTCCGAGCCCACCTTGGAGTCTATCCTGAAAGACGCCGGCTACGACCTGTCGGGCTATGACAAGCTCTCCTTCGACCTGGTGCAGCCCGGTTATTACAACTCCTCAGCGCACGAAATTCCCATGACCATCCAGACCAATCTGGCCCAGTTTGCCACGACGCGTGTCTTCAAGAAGGACGAGTTCCCCGCCGGAACCCTTATCGTGCAGAAGGAAGGCTTCCAGTATCGGCCTGAAGGCTGGACGGCGGAGAATACCCCCAACGCGGGTGCCGATCGTCCCGGAAATGTGTCTGCCCGGATTGTCGTGGTGGACGATGCCTGGTGGGGCAGTTTCACCCTGCGCGCCTTCAATATCCAGAAAACCGGAGTGGGCAACCTCGCCGACATCATGGATGAGGTAAAGGGCGCCTTCGGTATCTTTGTTCCCAAAGCGGCCGCAGCGACTTCCGAACTGGACAAAATCCTTGCAGCGGAAGGTTACAAGGTCTCCGACTACAAGGCACTTTCCTTCGACCTCATTTTCCCGGGATACTACAATTCCTCCAGCGGAACGCCCATGAAGGTGGAGACCGGTTGGGCCAAGTTTGCCACGACCCGCATTTTCGAGAAGGCCGAGCTTCCCGCCGGGACTCTCCTTGTCCAGTTGCAGGGCTATGGCTACCGTCCGGAAGGATGGACCGCCAAGGATGTGAAGAATGAAGGTGCGGCCCGTCCCGGCAATGTCTCCGCCCAGATTGTCGAGGTGGATGACGCCTGGTGGGGCAACTTCAACTTCCGTGCTTTCAACCTCTTCAAGGATGGAACGGACGATCTCACTTCCATCATCGATGAAGTAAAGGGCGCCTTCGGCATTTATGTTCCTGCGAAATGATGCATAAGTCTTTAGTAACAGCGCTGGGCCTTTCCCTGGCGCTGTTTTCCTGCCAATCTCCTGCATCGAAGGATGCGCGGATGGATGCCTTCGTGGACAAACTGATGGCCCGGATGACCGTGGAGGAGAAGATTGGCCAGCTGAACCTGCCCGTGACGGGAGAAATTGTCACCGGCGAACTCCAGAGCAGCGACGTGTCGCAGCGTGTCCGTGACGGACAGGTGGGCGGCTTGTTCAACCTGAAGGGCGCCGACAACATCCGCCGGATCCAGGAAATCGCCGTGAAGGAGTCCCGACTGGGCATTCCGCTGCTGGTGGGCATGGATGTCATCCATGGCTACGAGACGGTTTTCCCCATTCCCTTGGGCCTGTCCTGTTCCTGGGACATGGAGGCCGTGGAGCAGTCGGCCGTCGTGGCGGCCCGGGAAGCGGGTTCAGACGGCATCAGCTGGACCTTCAGCCCCATGGTGGACATTTCCCGTGACCCCCGTTGGGGCCGGGTAAGCGAAGGTGCCGGCGAAGATCCTTTCCTGGTGTCGGCCTATGCCCGGGCCATGGTAAAAGGCTATCAGGAGAACGGGATGCTTTCCTGCCTCAAGCATTTTGCCTTGTATGGCGCGGCGGAAGCCGGACGTGATTACAATACCGTGGACATGAGCCGTGTCCGGATGTACAACGAGTATTTCCCGCCTTTCCGGGCGGGTGTGGAGGAGGGGGCCGCCTCCCTGATGGCGTCCTTCAATGAAATTGACGGCGTGCCTGCAACGGCCAATCGCTGGCTGCTGACCCGGGTGCTGCGTGAGCAGTGGGGATTCGGCGGATTTGTGGTTTCCGACTACACCGGTGTCCTGGAGATGGTGGAGCATGGAATCGGCAATCTGGAGCAGGTGAGCTGGCGCGCCCTGGAGGCCGGGTTGGACATGGACATGGTGAGTGAAGGCTTCACCTCTTCCCTGAAGAAAGGATTGGAGGAGGGAAAAGTGTCTGAGCGCTCCCTGGACCGGGCTTGCCGGAGAATCCTGGAGGCCAAGTACAAGCTGGGCCTGTTCGAGGACCCCTACAAATACTGCCGACGCAATGCTCAGGAGCCTGATGCACAGGTGTTTACGCCCGATAATCGGCGTCTGGCCCGAAAAATAGCCTCCGAAAGCTTCGTCCTGCTCAAAAATGAAGATGTCCTTCCGCTGGTCAAGCAGGGGACCATCGCTGTTGTGGGCCCGCTGGCGGCCTCCCGTGAGAACATGGCCGGCACCTGGAGCGTATCGGCCCGCCTGGGCGAGTGCCGCAGTGTGCTGGACGGCATTCGTGATGCCGTAGGGGAGCGCGCCAGGGTGCTGTATGCCAAGGGTTCCAACCTGGTCAGGGATTTGGCGTACGAGAAGCGCGCCACTACCTTTGGCCGGGACATTCCCCGCGACGGCCGCAGCGATGCCGAACTCCTTCGGGAGGCCCTTTCCGTTGCCTCCCGGGCCGATGTCATTGTGGCTGCGTTGGGGGAAGCCTCTGAGATGTCCGGCGAAAGCTCCAGCCGCACCGACTTGGGAATTCCTGATGTCCAGCGCGAACTGCTGGAGGCGCTGGTGAAAGCCGGCAAGCCGGTGGTGCTGCTGCTCTTCAACGGGCGTCCGCTCACCCTGGAGTGGGAATCGGCCCATGTCCCGGCCATTCTGGATGTCTGGTTCGGCGGTTCCGAGACCGGTGACGCCGTGGCCGATGTCCTCTTCGGCGATGTGAATCCTTCCGGAAAGCTCACCATGACCTTCCCCAAAAATGTGGGGCAGATACCCATCTATTACGCCCATAAGAACACCGGACGTCCGCTGGCGGAGGGGGCCTGGTTCCAGAAGTTCCGCTCCAATTATCTGGATGTGGACAATGAACCGCTGTATCCTTTCGGCTACGGACTTTCCTATACCACTTTCTCTTACGGAGCGGTGAGCCTGAGCGCGAAGGAAATGCCGCGGGACGGCAGACTGACGGCCTCCGTGCAGCTCACCAATACCGGTTCCGTGGACGGAAAGGAAGTGGTGCAACTGTATATCCGTGATATCGTGGCTTCCGCGACCCGCCCTGTGAAGGAGCTGAAAGGCTTCCAAAAGGTTTTCTTACGCGCCGGCGAAAGCAGGACGGTCAGTTTCGACATCGATGCCTCTGCCTTGGGATTTTACGACGCAGAAGGAAACTATCTGGTGGAAGAAGGTGAGTTCCAGGTGTTTGTGGGCCCTTCCAGCCAAACCCGGAACAGTGAAAACTTTCTCTTGAAGTAAACGGGTTCTATCCGAACAACTTCCCGTTGTTGAATTTACTGGCCAGCCCCTGCAGTTCATCTGCGGTGGCTGGTCTGTTCAATGCCTCTTTCTTCTCCTTCTGGAACTGGGCTTTGAGACGGGCGAACTGGCGCTTGGTGTCCA
>OCTW011558260.1_pt1 | contig 17393 bp, 15 predicted proteins | sample 1539671 | NCBI WGS metagenome assembly OCTW01 (sample SAMN02144230, study PRJEB22623) | gut metagenome | biome: sheep rumen | host: Ovis aries | place: New Zealand
ATACTTTTCCTTTGGAGCAGGCTTCACTGGTATTGGAGTGGGTATTGCCTCTGGCTTTTGCTCCGTCGACTTTGCTGGATAATCATGGTTATTCTCAGCCTTCTGACTCCTATTTGTGTATGACTTTTCTTCATCCGATGGCGGACTGAAGAACAGACCATACTTATCCTCATCCTTACATGCGTGCAGCTGCATCCACGTCTGTTCCAGTTTACTCGCCATCAGCTTTCGCCCGACTCCAAGTTCCGATGCCTTGTAGACCGAGTTGCCCAACTTGATGGTATAGGCTACGGGACAGAAAGGTTTTCCGTATCGTGCCCTGACCTCATAGCCACGACTCTGAAGCTCACTCTTGTAGCGGAGCCAACTATACTCAGGCAACTTCTCCAGCACATCCATACAGTCATCTACAATCTGTTTGATATGCTCTTCACGAATCTTTATCGGGACTTTCCAACCGCGACGCATATTAACGATCGCCGCGGCTTTCACTGCCCGCTCACCGATGAAGTGAGCGTCATTGATGTTGCCCAACATGTCGATGCGGTTCCCCAGCAAATGCAGATGCAGAATGCCCGACTTGGAGTCGCGGTGCAGTCCAGCAAATATCTGACTGTTTGCAAGGTTCGTCGGCCTAACCTTATGCCTTTTCCCCTTGCTGATTATCTCGTCAACCTTGTCAAGCTCACGGATGAACTCCCAGCAGAAATCGTACCAATCCTTCGTATCCCAGTTCTTACTCTCTTCCGCAGATGGGGAAAGTACCAGCATAATCCCCTGCTTGCCTATCGGATGTCTGGCAAACTTAGCACGGTAGCGGTCGAGGTGCAACTGCATCTCATTCCACATCCCCATCGGGGGCAGCCCCTCACTGAGGTTATGCACCACAACGAGGTCTGCCCGGAAATTCTTCGTGATGTAGTTCGTCATGGCTGGGCCACTTTGAACGGTATCTCCCACAGCTGTCATACGCATATTCCTGTAAAGTAATCCTGAATATCCTTCCAGCGTCTGATTAGCGCATTCACACCATTCATCCAGGCCAGCATAAACTGTTCGTTCTTAAAGAGCCGCTTCCGCTGCTCTTGGCTTCTGCCGTTGAGAGCGTTGCGGATGCCGATAAGTTCAGAACGGGCTGCGGAAAGGCTTTTCAGTGCCTCCTCCTGTTCATCGGTCATGAGCTGGGGAGGGGCGTAGCCCAAGGAGGTGTCATGGATGAGCACACTCTTAGGCAGTCCTGTTTTTGCACACTTAGCATCAAGTAAGGCATCCTCTTCGGGAGTATACCTGACACTGCGGATAATCTCTTTCTTTGGCTCAATACGAGCCGAAACTGCTTTATTCTGCATATACTAAACCTTTTATAATTCAACATTGGACAGCTGCTGCGAGCCTGCGAGCGGCTTCACCCCAGCAGGAATACACCCGTCTGTCAGACGGTCGTGTATTACACTGGGACTTCTTGACTAACCTTCCGGGATTTTCGGTTCTCTCACGGGACGTGCAGACTGGCTGCCCGTTACTTTCGTTATTTTGTGGCATCATTCATTGAGTCAGAAGCTTCCACACCAATAGTATTACTGTTACTGCTTAGGCATTCCGTACAGGCTTCGTTGCCCTTCGAAGGAGTAGTGCCATCACCAGAGAATTGAATTGTCTTGTCGAGAAGATTATGGTTGCCAGCGGGACGTGAAGATATTGGCATAGGCAGAGTATCTTTCAGCTGTCCAACCTGAGAACCAAGAATCGAGCCATCGCCATGAATAGAGGTGTGGACACCTGCTGCAGATGCGATTTTCTCTTCATCCATTGTCACTGGAGGATTGGGGGACTGAGAGCTCGTTAGCTTCTCACCACCTTGGGCACCTGATTCCGTAATAATAGGAGTCGCCCCTAGGTCAGCCAAAATATCGTTTGACGAGCCATTGGTTTTGTCAGGATTTTCTTTTCCCCTACCGTTTTCTTCTGTGAGCGATGCTTCCACAGCTGGCTTTCTTCCATTCGTCTGACTCTTGGCTACATTGACTGCAGATGCTCGGACATAGTGTGGGTTCCTGATGGTCCTTTCCTCTCCGTCAACCTTCACCAGCCAGAAAGCGAGGCATGGGATGGTATGGATAGTCGTGCGGTTGTTGGCCTCAGATGAGAGTATCCCCATCTCGTTGAACAATCGGACGACCTTCGAGGCTGTCTTCCTGTCACAGCCCCAGAGCTTCGCCAACTCGACTGTAGAGACCACGAACTGACCAATACCAATCTCAGTCATAAAGTTCTTCTTCTCATAGTGCATCGGCTCGATAGCCGCCATCTTCACAAATGTTGCCAAAGCTTCTGAACGATGGAATCCCTGACAGTCATCGCGTAGGAAATCCAGCTGCCCACTGGACAGCAGGATTCCGTATCTAATATCCGTATATTCCATAGACGTACCTGTTAAATTAGACATATTACCAGTCACGCTTATTAGGCTTGCGACGATGGGATGCAAGGATGGCATCGTTCTCTTCCTCGGTGGTCAGAGGGACGGCATTTCGACGGTTTGCTTCAAGCCATTTGTCAAGCTCATCCTGATAGAGTACCCACCTCTTCCCTGGCTTAGTGGCAGGTATCGATCCATCTGCCAGTTTCATGTACAGAGTTCCCAAAGGAATACGCGTGTACTCTACAGCTTCCTCCACCGACATAGGCTTGTGGTGGCTAACATTTACCAGAAGTCTCTTATTCTCGTCCTGCTGTCTGGTCAGCAAGGCTCTCATGCCCATCACCTCATCCCGAAGCTGGGCGACGACCTGCGGAAGATCGTTGAAAGTTAATTCTTTATTATTCATTGTATTCACGGTCTTTGGAAAGAAGACCGCTGCAAAGGAATACAATGATATAATGCTGACTCCGATTATTCACGATAATCGCTGAATAATCTGTCAGCATCGACAATGATTGCCCAGAATACAATAAAAAAGGTGAGTAGGTTGAACTATCCCCAAGTGAGTCCATGGATTTCAATCATGTCATAGGTCGTAACTCTATTCGCTACGTTTCGGATAATGGCGTATGTCGTTTGAGTGCTTCGGGTGCTTGTCTGCTTGATGCAACGGTAGATATGATGGAGAAAATTCTGAAAGAAAGTTATTATCTGTACGATGACGATGGAGAAGATGAGTGGTACGATGAATAATATACAACCAAAAGGAAATGAGGATTGCTGAAACTATCCTCATTTTTCTTAATTGCCACTTTTGACAACATATACTGACAAATTGGCAAACTTTTTCTGCCAGTTGGTCTTTGGCACGCAGATTGCGTGATCAATATTGGTGCAAAAGGTTTGCACGAACCTTAAATATCCAATGCAGGATAACGTGACTGGGCTTCTTTAGATGCTTCCCCATGAAAAATGAAGATACGTGTTAATTCGCATTGTTTAACTTCAAATCTGAGGTAAAAAGATTATGAGTGATTTTTCTCAGGAACGCTTGGACCAAATTTGGGATAAAGGTGCTATCATTAGGGGTAAGAACCCTGATTTGTACCGCAAAGACATCTATGGAAATACGATGTATAAACCATCCTATGGAAAGACAAGCGAAATGGGGTGGAATGTTGACCATTCCAAGCCCCAAGCCTTGGGCGGAACTGACCACTTGAACAATCTACAACCTATGAATAGTAGAGCAAATTGTAGCAAGGGTAAGAAATACTAAATTCCCAAAGAACTCTGCTCACATCGTGCTGCAACACGATAAAGAGCCTTTCAAGCGGTTGGCGTCTTGCACCACGGCAGTCGCTTTTTATTATAACGTAGTTATCTGCTTTTTATTATTTTTTGTTTGGCACATTCTTTGCTTAAATAAAATTGCCTACAATGCATTGCGAGTACTTGTGGGCAGAATGTTTAACTAACGAAAATTTAACAATATGGTTGAAATTGCAGATTGGGTTATCCCAAAGGAAATGATGAAAAGACTTTCTCTGTGTGAGAAGTTATCGGAAACAGATTAGCACTTATGACTCCAGATTATACACGTTCATATCTGGGTACGTCAGAGGTCGAAAAAATTACAGATGGTTTGACATTGGTGGAGTTAGCTAATTATGAAATGAACTATAAAAATTAGAGTATGACAAACGAGCGTTACAACGAAGAAGACTTTGAAGGCTTTGTTCAGCAGTTAATTGATTCTGGACGTATAGAAGGAAAAGAGGCAGGAATTGCTAAACTGATGTTAGATAAGGGATATGACGCCTTATCACAAAAGCAGAGGTATGTATTTGATAAGATGATTGATAATAATACGGAAAAGGAGTGCAAACGATGTGCTTGTGATATTCCTTGGTGTGAAATGCTTGAAGCACTTGATAATGGCGGGTACTGCAATTATTGTCAGCATATGATGGAGAAAATAGATAGAGAATGAGAAATTTGTATCTTTTTTGAAGAAAAACGAATAAAAACTTGGTTATTCTAAATATTTTTCGTACCTTGGCATCAGAGAGGTGGTCGAGTGGCTGAAGACGCTGGCCTAAGAAACCAGTAAACCCTTAAACAAGGTTTCGGGGGTTCGAATCCCCTCCTCTGAATATTCTTAATACAACATATTATCAGTAGACCGTAGTTTTATGGTCTGCTTTTCTTTTATGGAAATTGTGCAAATTAGCCGTTCACATATTGGCAAATGACTTTCTACTTTTCATTTATAAGGTTGTTGAACGAGATTATGAAAGGATAATTCTTTATAGGAGATGTAAGAAAGAACTATCTGTCATAGTGGAAGGCATAGTCACCTTCGTCTGGTATGTCTATCTTTATGTTACCCTTTTGGGGCTCGAATTTAAAATTACGTATGCTATCCAGTTCTATTCCTCCTAATTCTTTGGGAAACATTGTTTTTACGAAAATGGCACGGACATTACCAGTATAATCTCTTTTATCTCCAATTCTTTCACCAATATTCCAAATGAAATGACGGAGGTCGCGCGTTGTAAGTGTACGCTTTAAACTGATAGGTTGAGGTGTGTGCTTATAGTCATCTGCCCATTTCTGAATTTCGCCACAGAGTTTTTCCAATTCTTTATCATCGTTGACATATGGTGCCATTGTTCTCTTGCTGTATTCGATAATTGCTGCAATAACATTCTTCTTATGTTGCATTTGTTTTTCCAAATAGTCACTATTCCACTGGGCATAAATATCTTTTGCATCTACGTCATCTTCTGATGAATGAGGATATTCAGGAGTTATCGAAAGGTCATCACCTTCCCTCTTGTCATTATGGCACTCTTGATGTGGCAAAGAAACGTTTTCTGTAATCTCAGTTGCCTTTAACAAGCTTTCTTTCGGCATTTCTCGACAACTTGAGTTTTTATGACAGATAAACCGTTTCCAAATCATTGTAAACAACTCTACCCAGAATGACTGGAAAAGGTAATAGACTATGCAAAGGAAGAAAACACACGATAGGAAAATAACACCTCGTACAAAGTTGTCGTTGCCGAAGTTTGCCCCTAACATCAGTGAAACAAGGAGGGAGATTGCCAGAAATACAAAAAGAGGTAAGCCCCACACCAGGCACCAGTCTCTCATTTTAAAACTATTAACGTCATCCATATTATTTACATATAATTATTCTTTTCGGACGCAAAGGTACGCTGATTGTTTCGAACAGTCCAAAAATTAACACTTCTATCTAAATCAAATTAACTTATATTAGTAAACGCATCTTGAATAATTGTGATTATTGAACCAAAACCTTGCCAGATTAGAATTCTTAGTGGGATGTGGACAGAGGATTACTCCCCTGTTCCAGTTTTTACCGCACGTAAGACAGGTATAGGCTTCAGCGTTATACGATTGATAGACTCGCGTTTTGACTCGTCGGCCATCTCCGCATAAATCTGTGTTGTGGCCACGTTCTTGTGGCCCAACATGTGCTGCACGGTATAGACGCTGGTACCGGCATCAACTTGCAGTGAGCCGAAAGTATGGCGACTTGAATGATAGGAAATCCGCTTGGTGATACCCGCTGCCTTCAACCAGTTTTTCAAAGGAGCTTGAGTGAGGCTGTCGTTGAAGCCCACAAAGACCTTGTCCGTCGGCTGACGGTTCTTGTCCTCGTCATGGTAGCCTATCAGTTCCAGTGCCTCTTCACTTACTGGATTATTTACCAACTGCTGGGTCTTCCGCATTCTCAGAGTAATGTACATGCCGCCATCACCATATGGTTGTATCTTATCCCATGTCAGTTGCTTGATATCACTCTTTCTCAATCCTGTCAGACAAGAAAAGAGGAAGGCCTTCTTCAGTACGGGTGAGGGACAGGGGGTATTGGCCAAGTTGATAAGTTCCTGCTTTGACAGATGTTCCTTCTCCGTAGGGATGGTGTCGATGCGCTCCAAGAAGCCGTTGGGATTCTCTTGAATCTTGTGCTCGCGGTAGGCAGTGTGGAGCACAGCCCTAAAAGTAGACCAATAACCAGCGATGGAGTTGATGTGCAGCTTATGCGTAGTGTGAATGGTCTGCGGAGCTGTCATTAAGTAGTCCTTGAATTTGTTGCATAGGTCAACGTTAATCTCATCGAAGCGGCACTTCCCCTTACAGAACTTCTCGAAGTGCTTATAGACGTGCTCCCACTTGCAGTTCTTCTTCTCAGCCTTCTGCTTGAAGTAGTCGAGGAAGCTGCCCTTCATCTTCTCCTTGTCGAAGAAGTCGTAGCGCTCGTTGACGATTGACTCGTAGCGACGGCAGCGCAGGGCCTCGGCTTTCTCGCGCATGCGGTCGTTGTAGTCCTTCTCACGCTGCGACTTCGGCTTGGCATAAATATAGATGCCGAGGCTTTCGTGGCGCATTACCTTCATAGTTGATTCATCACGATAACCTGGATAATAGTCCAGATAGAACGAAAGTTGTTCTCCGCCTTTAATTTTTCGTGTGCGGAGGGTCACGGTCTTACAGATGTTACTCATATACCTTATTATATTTTAATGAATATTCTTGGTGAAGCGTTTCTTCACGGCTGCAAAATAACTAAATGATGAGATGCTGACTCCGATTATTCATGATAATCATTGAATAATCTGTCAGCATGGTAGAAAATTAGAATCCTGCAGCTTTGCGTTCTGCCATCACACGCTCCACATCGTTGCGTAGGAGAAGATTCACCCTCCCCACCTTAGTCTTCGTTATATGTTTCACCTTGACGATATGGCAGATGTTGGCCTTGGTCAGCCCATAGAGCTGTTGAACCTGTTCTACAGTGTAGTAGTTGTCATTGCCGACAAGGTCAGTACGGCGTAGTTCGTCAAGATGTGACTTGCTGTAATAAGTCTGACCGTATTCTCTTTTGGTCGGAATGTGATGTCGATGGGCATAGGAACGTAGTGCGGTAGGTTTCATAGCGTACAGACTTTCGACATCACATGCTGTCACCCATTCTGTAATACTTGCCAATTCAATCGTTTTACCAAAGACTGCATCCACGTGCTTTTTGCTGTAATAGTTACGTCCAGAAATACGACACATAGGTATCTGGTGGCGCTTTGCGGAAGTATATAACCACGACTGCTTGACTTTGTAGGTCTGCATCACCTCGTCACCGGAATAGTACTCAAGGACATCATCGGTGGGCAATTTTTTTTGGGCATTACTCTTTGCTGTTGCTCTTTGCCTATTGAAACAAGAGTGCTTAGGTTTCGAACAAGGCAAGATGCGGTTATATGGATTTGCCTCAAACATCTTTTCAATATCACTCTTGCGAATGATTGACATCCTATTACTAAGGCGAGAGGCTGGCAGTTTACCTTGGTTAACGAGCTTATAAACATACTGTCGGGTACATCCTAAAAGAATGGCTGCTTTGGAAAAGGTAAGGTACTCCTGCTGTTGAAGTTTTATCACAGGTTCAACAGCCCGAAGAAAATCTCGCTGTTGTTTCTTCTTGGTTTCCTTTGCTTGTTCGGCGCATTCCTCCGAACAAAACTTCTGCATTCCGCTGTTTGTGGTGAAAACCTTACCACAACAAGCACATTTTCTTGTCTTTGTCATACTTGCAACAATTATTGGGTTCAACATATCTTTGTTGTACCTCTTCGCAAGTCATTATACGTTAACCGTTGACACCCTTTGTCACTTTTTGCCACGAAGTGTCGTTTCACAAACTCAGAGCAGGAATCTGTTAATTATAGTAACCTATCAGAAACCATTGTCAACTCTGCTCACGATGTCGCAAAAACAAAGCCCCGTAAATTCCCTGCGGTAGAAATACGTTGCAAATTTATAGGGAATTTCCGAAGCAACCAAAAACAGTCTTCAAAGTGTTAAAATTTACACATGCCTGATAATCAACTATTTATACATGATTGTTCTTTGTTGTTCATGGTTGTTAAGGCCTATCTAAATACAATTGTCGTATCTTATTGCTCTTTAGTTTGCAAAAGTACATATAATCCGAGAATAATCATTAAATTTGCAAAGAAAAGTTTGCAAATGGAAAAAAGCACCATCATTTTATGTTACTCATTAAAAATGCAATCAAGGAACAAGCTGACGATATCGCACAGCTCATCATGACTGCCATGACCGACGATTGTTGCATGCACTTCTGTGGCGAAGGGCATGGTTTGGACGACTTTCGACGAATGATGCGCGAATTAGTAAGCCAAGAAGACTCCCAGTATAGCTACAGAAACACACTTGTTGCAATGGCCGGCCAGCGGTTAGTGGGCATTGCCGTCAGCTACGACGGAGGTAGGTTGCATGAGTTGCGCCATGCGTTTGTCACAGCCGCACGCGAACAGCTGGGCAAGGATCATTCAAACATGGCCGACGAGACACAAGCCGGAGAGCTATATCTCGATTCTTTAGCAGTTATTCCGGAATATCGGCGTCGGGGCATTGCACAGCGCCTCATCAGAGCCACCAAGGAAAAAGCTACGGCCATGGGATTGCCATGCGTAGGACTATTAGTAGATAAAGGCAATCCATCAGGCGAAGCACTCTATGCGGCCACTGGTTTCCGCTATGCTGGCGATAGTCGATGGGGAGGGCATGAGATGAAACATCTGGTCCTGTAAATGACATAATCTCAACAAAGCCGTCTCTCACTGGTTGTCCCAAGGTTCAGTGTTCATCGGCGACCTCCGCGTGTAAGTAAAGAACAACTCTCTTCTTCATTGCCACCAGCTTATAGCGTAGGGGCTGACAAAGTGATGCTTGGAGTCATCGCCGCTTTCAGTGTGGTGATGGCTGTAATGGTTGCGCTGGCACTCTTCCCTGCTATTCCACCACAAATAACGTTCGTTTCATAAAAAAAGAGCAAAAACATAGCAGTTGACCCAATGTACGAAGAAGAATGCCCCTGAGGGGATAATGAGGCATAGCCTCACGCTTCTCTGCCAAAGTGACCAAGTGCGGCACGATAGCGCGTCTGCGCTCCCCTACCCTCCCGCACGAGGCGTCCTTCGCGGACGAGACGAGAGAGAAGGCGGATGATGCGGTTGCGCGTCAAAGTCAGCTCAAAAGCGAAGGCAACGTCCGAGTGAGTGATGGTCTCGCGATGGGCAAAAAGCTCGGTGAAGCGGGCTTCAATCTCGGCATCGTCAATATGGAAAGCCTGTCCGAACGGCACTTGCTCCACCTCGAACTGCTTCACCTTCGACAACAGCTCGCGGTCGGGGGTGAACAGGAGCCCGCCGACACGAACGTCACGTCCATGATAATAGCCATCTTTCACCTCGATGTCGCCCTTCAGCGAAAGGCGGAAGGTGCCGATGAACGGGAGGGTGACGGCATTACCTTTCTCCAGTTCGTGCAGCATGACGTCATGCATGGTGTTCAGTGCAGCCAGCAGCTCGCCCTTCGGCAACGTCGAGGGCAAGCGGAACTGGTCGCTCTGAAACTCCACGGCATCCACCGTTGGGCGATGCTCCAGACGGGGGCGGAGCGACTTCAGCCAACGCTCGTCAGCGGGTCCATCAGTTCCTATGCCAAACGTCTCATTAGTCTGTAGCTCAGTCTCTTCCGCAGGCAGCAGCCCGCGCTTTGCAATCGTAAATTTAATAGCCATAGTCGTTCATCTGATTGGTTCTGTACGTACAAGTCAAGTTCTCTATATGTTTTAGGCTGCAAAATTAATCATTCGAGCCCGAAAATCCAAATATTTTGCCCGAAAAATCCAACCATAAACCTTGCTTCATCATGATGCAGCAATTGCTGCATCACGATAAATCATTTGCTGCATCATGATGAAGCAAGCGTCACAGCCTTATCATTCGGGCCGAAAAGCCGCTTGAATCGAGCAGCGAGGCCATTTGCATCGGGCAGCGCAGCCATTTGCAGGGAGTTGACAAAGTAATACCATCGGGTCGCGTTATCACTTGAAAGCGTAATCATGAACAGACGAGCCTTTTGTCGGGATTAAGCGTTAAAATGTGCAGCTACTGATGCTCAAGAGCATGCAATCATTCAGTGATCCGTCCAATCGGTCAGATTCTCAGACGAGAACACATGGTAGTCCTCCATGCAAAACCAGTCCTGACGCTGACCCTCGGGAGGATAAATGTCGTGCGAGGGGTACAGATACACCTTTCCATTGAACACACGCGCAGTAGGGTCGGCCGTAAACTGATTGCGGATAATGGGATTCTGCGCTTCAGCTGTCAGCACAAACGCAGAGAAACATAGAAGGATGAAGCGTTTCATTGTGTGATAAATGATATTTTCAGATGATTTCTGCTGCAAATATAGTAAAAAGAATGGCAACACACGCCTATAAAAGCCCTTTTCCTCCCACACAGAAACATTTAACATCGTTTTTGATACAAATGCAAAACATCTCAAGACCATCCCCCGTCGAGCAGCGTCAAAGGGAAGGTAATCTAACGACACAGGCTCGAGGCAGATTCTTCATTCTTTTGTGGCTTCAAGGTCCTGATGTTCACCGTCAACCTACGCTTGCAAGGACAAGGAGGTTCACTTCTTCTTTGCTTCCAACCTATAGCGAAAAGTGAGACTGAGATAATGGTGCATGAAGTCCTCGCCGCTCTCGGAGTGCGTGGTAGCGGTGATGGCGGAACTATTATCGGTCTCCTGATTGAGCAGGTCACGACCTTCGAGGATAAGTTCGCCCTTGTTCTTCAGGCATTTCCAGCGGACTTCGGCATTGAGGACAAAGAGGTTGTTATTCATGCGTGGGACGAGGTAGCCGCGGTTGAGGGTAAAAGTAGGATTGAGCGAAAAGGTCCAACGGCCGAGGCGGTAGCGAAGATCCAGTTGAGTAGCGTAGCGATAGATGTTTTCCATGTTCTGCGCCGCGTCGCTGTAGGCATAACGTTCCCAGTTGAAATCTTGGAAGGAGGAGATGGTCAGATGGTCTATCTCATAGATGAGCCCCAGTTTCTCCCTCAGGTGTGAGGACTGCTGGCGGTTGTAGCTGATTCCTGCCTGTTCATCGACCATCGTCAGCAAGCCATAGGAGGCATTCCAATTCTCTGAGAGCGTGTTCTGGAACTGCAGGTTCTTGGCCAAGGAGCGGTCATAGGTGAGTGTTGCGCCCCAGCTGTTTCCGCCCCTGACGTTCTGTTTCTGAGCGCGATAGGCGCCGGTGGTGCTGTTGTAGTGGAGCACGGTGGCGATGGGGTCGTAGGTCTTGGCATAGTTTACATCGATGCCGAAGGCCTGAGTGGCGCGAGGGAGGAGGAAGTTGTAGCGGAGTGAGGACGAGAGGGTGCGCGAGGTGTGTAGGGCGGGATTGCCTTGGAGAATGTAGAGGGGGTTGGTGTCGTCGGTGAAGGAGAGGGCGTCGGTGAGCTGCGATGGAATCGCAGCAAAAGAAACGGAACCCTTCAGGGTCATTTGCTTACGGATTCGGAAGGTGATGTCGAGGGAGGGCTGAGGGAGGAGGAGGTTGCGGCAGGCCAAGGTGTCAAGGCGGCCGCGATGGTAAGAGGTGCGTTCATGACGGTGCGTCAGAGTGAGGGCGGGCTTCAGCGTGAACTTTCGGAGAGTAAGGTTAACGTCTGAACGGAATTCATTGAGCCATTGGTCATCGACTCTGTGGAAGCTGTTACCTGTGTCAATCTCGTCGGCCCGCCAGCGTTGTTCATTTCGGTAGTTGTGGTCATAGGCTGTTTTCCAATTGGCGTGGAACATGGCCTGCTTGGTGAAAGCATGACTGAGGGCAAACTGCACAGCGGCGGCCAGGTGGCGATGGGGAGCCTTGTAGCTTTGACGATCGATGATGGGAGACAGGGAGGAGGACTCGGCGGGGACGCTCGGCCCCAAGGGACGCTTCACACTTGAAGAACCGCCGAGCGCACTGACGGCGGAAGGATGCAGGTAGCTGTATTCGCCCAAGGAGTTGCCATGCGCTTTCGCGTCTGAATAGTTGATATTCACCTTAGTGCCGAGAGCACCCTTGAGGGTGTAATGGGTCAGCTGCGCTTCAGCTGAAGTCGACAGCCCTCGGGAAAAGCCGAGGGAATGGTAACGCTGGGTGTTGATGAGAACGGAGGTTTCATACGTCTGAAGTTCCGTGTTGTTGCTCGTCTCGGTTCCTGCGTATTCCGCATGGGCCGTGAGGAAGAGCGTGTTTTTGGGACTCAGATTGATGAATGCCGTGAAGTCGAGGGGCGTTTTGAGCTGATGGTCACGACTGCTCCGCTTGCTCTTTGTCCACGTGGGTGAGGTGCCAGGTAGGAAGGTTTCCGTGCTCTGCCAACTACTCCGCGGGCTGTCGGTGTGGTTAGCGCTGGCCGAAATAGACCAGTAGTTCTCTCGCTTGGCCTTGAAGTCAGACTTCCAGACGTGCTTGTAGCCGGCGGCACCCATCTGCTGCCTCACGGCCATGCCTCCGCTCTGCGAAGCCCAACTGCCTATGGTCTTGGCCATAGTAGCCTTCGGCTCATCGCCCACACGCCCGAAGAGCATGAAAGGGTCGCTGTTGCTCAGGCGCATGCCGTCAATCTCGGCCCCATAATTCTTGCGGCTATAGGCCGTTGCCTCGGCACTGCCATACCATTTGTCCATGAATCCGGGTTTGATGGTCACGTCGAGTACCTGCTGTTGGTTGCCATCGGCCACGCCCGTTCGCTCTTCCAGTTCGCTCTTGCGCTCATAGGCTTTAGCCTCAGCCACCGCTTCCACTGGCAGTCGTTGCAGCAGCAAGTCCTCGCTGAGGGCTTCCTTGCCGTTCATCATGATGCGCAGGGGCTCGCCGTTCCAGAGCAAGCGCCCGTCCTTGACGCTGACGCCAGGCAGTTTCAGCACGAAGTCCAGCAGGCGGTCGCCGCTCTGCAGTTGGAAGGCATCGGGGTTGAAGACCACCGTGTCGCCGCGCATGTAGAAGCGTCGCTGCTGCCCACGCACCAGCACCTCCCGCATCAGTTCCTCGCTGGGCTGCAGGCGGATGTCCTCGATGTGGATGGTGTCGCCCGAGTCGGAGCCAACAAGTCGGAGCGTGCCCTGCTTGTAACCGAAGAAGTCGGCACGAATAGTGATGCGCGTCTGTCCGCTGCACGAGAAGTGGTAGCGCCCGAGGCTGTCGGTATGCAACACCCTTTGGAAGGAGGCGAGGTCGGGAATCACCTCGGTCACATCCACCTTTGCGCCCTCCAACGCTTCGCCCGTCTCAGCGTCAAGGACACGCCCGTGGAGGACGTCGGCCCGTGCCGTCTGCATATTAATAATAAGGAATAAGAGAAACAGGACCTTTGCCTGCACGTTCGTTCTGCCAGTTGTTCTATTCATCGTTTTGCTGTTTTGAGGTTTGGCACTGCAAAGGTACGGCAACCATTCAAAGCCTACAAGAGTATGGCATGGAAAACAGCGAATCATCCTTTTCGTTCTGACAATCAAATCCTTCCACCTCATCTTTCCACCAAGTTTCCATCTAAATGAGTGGAAAAAGGTGTTTAGCACATTAAGCCCCGCCACATCGTGATGATAGGGCGGGGCTTCTTTTATTCATTTACTCATTCTCCCTAATAGGCAGCTATCACCTGGTCGAAGGTCACGCTGGGGTCTGTTACGCCGAAGCCTTCTTTCTTGAGTTTCTGCTTGCGATGCTGCACAGCAGAAACGGATATGAGGTATATGGCTGAGAGGGCGGCGTTGGTCAACTTCAGGCGGGTGAGCATACAGAGACGGAAGTCTTCTTCGGCAAAGCTGGGGAATTGGTTGCGCAGGCGATTGACGAAACCGTTGTCGGCGGTGTCCAGGGTGGCTTCTATCTCGCGCCAGTTGCGGGCGTTGATGATGGTACGCTTGCCGGCTGTGGGTTCCAGCATATCAAGGATCTCGCTTTTGTCCATGATGTGACCACGCAACATAGCAATCATGGCATCCTTCTGGCGCAGACGCTCGGCCAGGTGGGCCGCTTCGCGCTCATGGGCTGCGCGCTCTTCTTGACGAAGACGACGCTGGTCGCGAAGGCGCAACCACAGGGCGATACCTACTGCCAAGGCCGCAAAGACAAGCGTCAGGATGAGGTACGTGAACATACGGGAACGCCAAGCTGTTGCTTGCCGCAAATAGCTGGGTGAGAGGATGGTGGCACGTCGGACGGCCATATCCCGTTCATCACGTTCCCAGGAAGTGTCGCGATAGCTCTCATCACGAGTGGAATCGGCGGGAAGGGAATAGACATCCTTCAGGAGAATGAACTGGCGGGTTTGGGTGTAGCTGATGGAGTGAACATCGCTGATACCACCTCGACCCTGTGTTTGCTGGAGGAGCGTATAGAGGGGAGCAAGGAGGTAGTCAGGGATTGAGAAGCGCGAGGACGATGGACGCGACGGGGACGCTCGGCCCAAAAGGCCACTTGACCCTTCAAGAACCGCCGAGTGCTCTACATGGGAAGCGAGGCTGTCCATGCGGAAAAGTTGGGAGGCAAGTTCGCGGAAAGGCTGGCGGTGGTTGGCCATGACATCAAAGGCATAGTCACTGACAAGACGGCGCAGGTTCTGGGCATTGTCGGGCGAACGGCGGAAGGCATCAAACGCACGCAAAGTACAGATGAGAGGTTTGTTGTCGTTGATGGCACCATAGCTACGGTGATAATTGGCAAAGCGCTGATAGGCACGGTAGGCCAGCGACCAATCCTCAGTCTGCTCGGCAGTGAAGCTGGCCAGGTGCAACAGGCGTTCAGGTTGCAACAAGGAGTCCATAGGCGATGCGCCACGACTCAGCAACCAACAGCAACGACCGAAGCGATTGCGAGCCTCACGGCTGCCATCCACACCGCCACAGGTCACCTTGTCATAATACGTGTATGCTCTCACGAGAGCGGAATCGGAGCGGGAGGCAGAGTCAGCATACACGTAGCAATTGCGCAAGGGCTCGAAGCGCACATAATCATGATGCAGGCGCGCCACCCATGCCGTGTCGTTCAGTTCGAAGCGGCAGGCGGTGTCGCCGTTGGCACGAAGCCACTGTTCTTCATGCACCAAGGCACGCATAAGGAGGTAGTGAGCCTCGGTGCTCCCTGTCAGTCGCGCAGAATCTACTTGTTCCAACAGACGAGTGGCGCTGTCTACATCCGCGAAGACCACGGCCTCGGCCTTATTGAGCAGACGACGCTGAGGCAGGTCGCGAAAATACCATCCGACGAAGCCCACCACCATCAGGGCGAGCACGGCAAAGCACCTAACGTTTTTCTTCTTCATACACTTTCATTCGATTTTGCGCTGCAAAGGTACTACATAATGGTGGGACTGACAAGAGGAAGAGATGGAATTCAGCATCTACACCTTTTCAGGCTCATTATCAAGACTAAAGGTCGGCATTTTCCACCTCCTTTCCATGCTCAAAGGTGGAAAAGTGCTCTTTACGCTCATCCTTTTAAGCCATCCGACAGACTCGATCAAGGCTTTCTTCCTTCAGAAAGGAAGTTTATCGGAGGGCGGGAGTACAGCCCGATAGAGGTTGCAGCCTATGAAGTTGCCAAGGACAATGGCAAGGTAGAAGAGAAGGATCTCCCCGAGGTGGGCAGCCCAGAAGTCGAGAGGGGCACAAAGGTAATAGAATGCGTCGGCGATGCAGTGAGGGAAGCCACACATGATGAACAAAGGAACGCCAAAGAGCAGCGGGAGGTTCTTACCCTGACGGGCAAAGGTGACGGCCGTAGTCATGATGAAACCGCAACCGATAGCGAGCACGCCACCCTTCAACGGACCAACGGCCAGACGCCCCTCGAGCACGCCCTGTGCCGTCGCCTGCAGGGGCATGGGGGAGCAGCGGGCAATAAGGGCTACGGCCAGACAACCGATGATATTACCGATTAAGATGAGAAGAAGGTCGCCGACCTCACCCTTACGGATGAAGCCTGCCGTGCCTGTGTAGAGCTTCAGGCCGTAGTGGACAACCGTGAGCAAGCCGAAGGCGAAGAGGACTGCGCCAACTATACTCTTCTCGGCAAGATAGCCGAAGCCTGCTATGCCTATGCAGACGCCAGCCAGAAAGGCTGAGCGCAAGAGTTGAGAGAGGGATGAGATTGTCATGATCAAATGGATGGGGTTGAGTATTAAATAGCTCATTGTCGGTGCAAATATATAACTTTATTTTGCACAAGATATGTCTTTAGGCAAAGAAATAAGCCGCAAGAAAGGGAAATCGCAGTTTAATCTGTACATTATGTCCGAGAAAAGCGCAAGCATTTGAAACTTTTCAGTATCTTTGCTGAGCAAATGAATAGAGAACAGGAGATATACAAAGTGACGCTGGTGGGCAGCCTCGGTAATGTAGCGCTGCTTGCCTTTAAGTTCGTTGCAGCCATCATTGGGCATAGCTCCGCGATGATGGCCGATGCCGTGCACTCGCTGTCAGATTTCATGACGGACATAGTTGTGCTGGTGTTCGTGCGCATCAGCAGCAAGCCGCAGGACACATCGCATGACTACGGCCACGGCAAGTTCGAGACCTTTGCCACGTTCATCATCGGAGTGGCGCTGGTGGCGGCCGCTGCTGGCATCATCATCGCGGCCGTCGGCAAGATCCTGGCGTGGGCTCGAGGAGCAGAGCTGGAGGCTCCCGGCACACTGGCGCTTTGGGCGGCCTTGCTTTCGATAGCCGTTAAAGAGCTACTGTACCGTTACACCGTAGTCCGAGGTAAGACGCTCAACTCACCTGCGATGATAGCCAACGCCTGGCACCACCGCAGCGATGCTCTCTCGTCCATCGGGGCCGCCATAGGCATCGGCGGCGCCATCTTCCTGGGCCAAAGATGGACGGTGCTCGACCCGATAGCGTCGGTCGTCGTGGGGCTGATGCTGACCGAAGTGGCCTACAAGCTGCTCAAGCAGAGCGTCGACGAGCTGACCGAGCACTCGCTGCCCGAGCAGACGGAACAGGAGATTCTCGACATCATAGCCTCGTGCCCGGGCATCGCACAGCCCCATAACCTGCG
>OCTW013415667.1_pt1 | contig 17377 bp, 18 predicted proteins | sample 1539671 | NCBI WGS metagenome assembly OCTW01 (sample SAMN02144230, study PRJEB22623) | gut metagenome | biome: sheep rumen | host: Ovis aries | place: New Zealand
TTTCTGAACATTAACACCCTTTCCCTTTAGTCTCCTCATCACTTCCTCTGCCGATTGCGGTCTGGCCTTCCGTTTGGGTTGCATCATCCAAACTACCAGCTTTCGAAAATCTTTAGAAGCCGAATCCGGGAAAGAGAATGCATCCTCTTCGTCTTCTTCTATGTCTATTGCCATAGGAGGTTTTTTGTTGGTCACCAGGTTATAGATAGTTGCACCGAGGGCATAGATATCGGTCCAAGGTCCGAACCTATCGAACATCTGGCCAATCTGCTCATTGGGGGCATAGCCTGGTGTGTAGCAGAGAGCCGTTGACGTGGTCATACTGCCATTAGCACGAATCTGCTTGCTGGCACCAAAGTCTATCAGATAGACTTTCCCCGTTTTGTCTATCATGATATTACCTGGCTTCAAGTCCAGATGCCAGATTTCATTTCCATGTACCTCCTCCAAAGCCTCGAGGACCTGTGGAAGTATCTCACGAACCTCGTCCTCCGAGAACGTTTTCCCTGTGCGTTTCAGCCGTTCAGCCAACGACTCGCCATCTATGAAGTCCATCACATAGTAAGCCGTACCATTCTCCTCGAACAGGTCATGCACTTTTACAATATGCTCGTTCTTCAGTTTGCGCAGGCGTCGGGCTTCCTTCTTGAACTTCTCTCGCTGCTCTTCAAACTGCTGCACATTGTCAGCATTGCTCACACTGACAGCACTGGTTGTCTCATCCCGCTCTGTCACACCTTTCATGAAGAACTCTTTAATGGCTACCGTCTCTTCAAACTCCGTATTATAGCCAACATACGTATTGCCGAAGCCACCTTGCCCCAGCACACGCTCTATTCTATATTTCCCACCCTGCAAGGTGGTATTTGGTTGTAAGTGTTGCATAAAACATCAAATTTAAGCTCCGGGGAGAGGAGTCGAACCTCTCAGGTTTTTAATCTTCCATCATCCCAGAGAACCCCATTTGGAGTTTAATCTCACAACTCACGATTTTCTAACTATTTCTTTATATCCTCAGTATCAAGATATGCTCCCAATAAATCTGTGTTAATCACGATTGGGTCTGATTTACTCTCGAACTAATGACAATAATTTGAAGTTATACAATGCAAGTCGAGAACTAGAAGGTATACTATGATAACCTTCTTTAAAGTAGACTGAGATATCCCTCTCAATCTACGAAACTAAGAATAAATTTTATTCATAAATCCATAAATTTTTGTATTCGAGGCATATCAGGCCAAGCCTCGAAGGGGTTATTTGCCTGTTAGGTTAAGATTATCGTATCCTTGAGGGATTCTTTTTCTTTTATAGATGGATTCCTTAAGCGGAGTTCATATGAAATTGTTTTAGCACTCGGAGCCCAAAACAGCTGAGTTTCTGCTTGACCTGCAAATTCTAAATAGATTTTTGACCATATTGAAAAACCATTGCAGTAATATGCAACAACGTCAGAGATAGGAACCTCTACTTTTTCAATATGCCCAAAATGTGGATACCATTTCATGGGTTTCCATACAAAGGTCGTATCAGAAATAATGATATGGCCTGGCATCTTGTTAACGTCACAATACAAATCTGCTCGAAATTTGATTTCACTCATAATAATTATATTTTTTTGTTAAACACGTTTCTTACATACAGGTCTTATTGGGAGATATAATTCAGTGTAGGATTTATCAAGATCGCGATTAGTCAATAATCGCCATTTGACATCATTTTGTTGATATCCCCATGCAAACAGTGTAATGTAACCGAATGGCTTCTCTCCTGTCCAATGAACATTTCTATCCAATAGTATTGATTTTCCATTTGGTCCAGTAAGTTTTACATGGTCATAATCTTCAATCTCCCATGTACATTTTTCTGCTAACTCTTGGAATTCTCGTCCTGTAGGCATTCGCCAGCCTTCCCCCCATAAACACGTAGCAGTATCATATTGAGCATTGCCACAGATATTATTTATTTTGGGTGTTCCACTAAACCAACGCGACCAAGATGAGCCCTTAACTTTTTGAGTTTTTCCGCCGTCTGAGTCTCCCCATAAGAAAACCTCACCCGATTCTTTTTCTGAAGAAGAACCAATGTCCATTGTTGCCCATAGTATGCTTAACCCTAAATCAACAGCATCGTGATTGTTTACTATAATAGTTTGGGAATCTTTGGTATATTTAGGCGAATTCTCATAAATGGTGGCTTCGTCATCTCCTTCCTCTTCGTCAAGTATGTATAATCCAAGTGATGTTAACACTGCTACCACAAGGTAGTCAAAAGTGAGGGGAACATCAGAAACATCAACTCCGAAAGTTTCTTCAATATCTTTTTGTATTGCATTGCATTGCGTTGTTGACGCATGCAAGTCCTTTTGTAAATCAACGTCTTCTCCTTTAGTCTTTGTTATCTGGCGCCCCAATCTATCAGAGATAATCGACAATACACCAATTTTTACTAACTCGACATAGTAGCGTTGCTTAACATCCAAAACTTGCTGAGGACGATCTTGCCGCTTAGGTTGCATCATCCAGTTTATTAGTAGATACATCAATCCCAGATTATCTTCAGGTATTTCGCTGGGGTCAAAGTCTTCTATGTCGAAATGGGTGGGACTCTTGCTTGTGAGCAAGTTATACATAGTGGCACCAACTGCATATAAATCTGTCCATGGCCCAAATTTATTAAATAGCATTCCCGTTTGTTCTGATGGTGCATAGCCACGTGTGAAGTAGAATCCTGTCAAAGCTGTTTCCTCTGATGTAAGTTGTTTACTGGCTCCGAAATCGATAAGCTTAACAAGTCCATTACTGTCTATCATGATATTACCAGGTTTTATGTCCAAGTGTAATATCCGGTGAGAATGAATTTCTATTAAGGCATCAAGAATCTGAGGAAAGATGTTTTGTACTTCTTCTACAGAAAAGGGATGTCCCATTTCATTCATCTTATCTGCCAAAGATTCACCCTCAACATATTCCATCACATAATATGCTGTGTCATTTTCATCAAACAGGTCATAAACGGGAACAATATGTTCATTGTGAAGGCTCATTATTCTTTTTGCTTCCTTCTTGAACTTGCTAATTTGCTGTTCAAACATCTGTTTATTCCTAATGTTAGGGACAATAACAGATGAACCTAATCTATCATTGACCCCTTGTACACTTAGGAATAGTTCTTTAATTGCCACAGTCCTGTTAGGATTAAATTGCTGTGCCAAATATGTAATGCCGAAGCCGCCCTGCCCCAGCACTCGTTCTATTCTATATTTTCCACCTTGCAAAGTGGTGTTAGGTTGTAGGTGTTGCATAGATCTTTATTTGTTGCCACTGTTTCAAAATAAGGCTTATCTACTTTTGAGCAAGAATGTCCATAGACAATAACGGATGTTATTTTGCTCAAGCTTTCAAACCATGCTTTTGGTATTGGCTCTTTCAGTATAGCACCAACAGGTTTGCGGCAATGGGACAGTATATTTTTTATTAAAGAAACATCTATTGTCTCATCATCTGGAACATATTCATCACCTTCAAATCTCCCCTCTCCATATCCAACAACCAATGGTCTATTTCCCACAATAGTTTCGTGGATATGGAGAATGCTATCTGTTTTTATTTGATATACATTTTCAAGGGTTCTTGTATATTGAATGATAGGAACATTGCACCTTTATTAATTTTAAATATTGAACTTACATCCTTAGTAGAAATAGACGCGACCCAATCTCTCAGCAAACCAGGTAGAATATCTACAGCATTCTTCAGGTTTTCGCCACATATATAAGCATCGTGAGAACTGTTTTCTTCATTGATTTCATCTGGGCCTTCTTGGAAGTTTTTATCGTAATTAATGGCATCTTCAAAAGAGATACTACCTAGGGCAGATTCTACATCACACCATCTTCCTTCATTGTTTATGATGTTGGGGTATAGGGACTCAAGCCTATTAACAGCAGAAAAATCCCCATTGTTTAACATCCATTGATGAAAATCCTCATAAGAGGTTTTCATGCTATGTGCCAAATCAAATCCATTGCCTATTATGTACAGGACTGCCTCTTCTTTCTCAATAATATTTGATATGAGTCTTATCATAAATATCTTAATTCGTCACAGGTCTGACATTAAGCCCATATCCTCGCGACTCTGGTTCGAAAAAAACGATGGGATTGGTGTTGGAGATTGATGTAGTGCATGAAATTATGCATTCTGTACTATAACCATCAGAAGCATATTGTGGATTGCCTCGATAAGTATAATCTGCATTTGAACTCCAATAATGGCCTTCACTTCGGACAAATTGTAATAAAGTATCTAATTTCCTACCACCTGCAGGGAAAAAAAGTTTTTTCCCGTTTTTCCCAACAAACAACACGCCATTTATGCCTTTCTTACTTGTCGTTTTCAGTTTGCAGCATCGTATGAGTTCATCCCATTGAAGCTTTGTAGGAATAGACCAACCATCACCCCATTTTATTCTTGCTACATCATAATTCTTATTATCTGAGATGTTGTCAATAGCAACACCGTACAATGGCGTTTCATTATACTCATAATTATTTTTAGGTTCAATTTCTCCCCACGCTAAATAATATCCATGATCTTCTGGAATGTTTGCTCCAACATTACAAGTTGCCCACTTGGTTCCACTCGGTAATCCCAAATCTACATATCCATGACCATTTATGTAACCGTCAGGCTCACTGATATTCGCAACATTGCCATTTGAAGAAGATGGTTTTGCATGGTTCGAGCGTGGTTTTACACTCTGGGATTTTCCCTGAGTTTTTACTGTTGTATTCGTCCTTTTGCGAGTTATCTGTCCACCACTAGCCTGTGCTGACATTTCAATAGAAAACACCAACGAGGCAAACACGAATAATAAAACCTTTTTCATTGTCTTCAAATAATTATAGTTTCCAAATTCATTTTCACGTTATCAAACAATTGAGATATTTGCTTTTTCAAGCATTTCTTTTCTTCCATAATATCGGGTAGCGACTTTATGACTTGAAGAACAGAATCAACAGCACTTAATTGTTCAACTATTTTACTCAAAGAATTGCCACTAGTTAAAATGAACAATTTTGAGATTTTCTCTGCCTCTTCTTTAGTTTTACATACCGCAGATACTATTCTCATCACACTATAAAGTGATTCAATTAATGATTTGGGGGTCAAATACGTCTCGTACATCCTATAGCAAATCTGAACTTCTTCCCCTTTAGGGGATAATGCATTGATAGTGTAGGATGTATAACTATTATTTGTGTTCCTAAATGGTGCTTTGTAATTAGCCCTTATCATTTTAGAAAAGGTCCATTCATTCATCATAATATCATTCCATTCTCCATTTTGATAAATGGAAATCGAATAATGACCTTCAGTGCAACTATCATTTGACCTTTCATCAACACGAAATACAAGTTCTTCATCCGAAATTGACTTCACTTCAAACGCCATATAATCACCTAAAGACTTGGTAATTGAAAAAAAAACTTCATTCATAAATCTTCTAATTCTATTATTTATAATTATAGGGCTAGTCGAAAACCCAAATAATCCATTCCAGAATTCGGAGTTATTCCCAGCCGTCTAGTAAATGTGCAGTTCCAGCCTGGGTGAGCCCAACAGCCTCCACGCTTTACACGTTCAGTGCCAGAAGAAGGACCCGTAGGATTCTTCTGAGATTTGCGCTTATAACGCCCTTCCCAGTCTTGGCACCACTCCCACACATTACCACTCATATCGTATAAACCAAGTTCGTTAGGTAGTTTAAGCCCCACATCATGTGTCATCATTCCAGAATTTTTATCATACCAAGCTACCTCTTCAATATTATTACTTCCGCTATATTTATAACCTCTTGAAAGATTGCCGCCACGAGCAGCATACTCCCATTCAGCCTCAGTTGGCAAACGGAACTGTTTGCCTGTAATTGCATTCAATTTTCGAATAAACGTCTGGCAAGCCTCCCAGCTAACTCGCTCAACAGGACGATTGAAACCTTTAAAATTCGATGGATTATAGTCCATCACAGCCTTCCATTCTTCTTGAGTAACCTCATACCTTCCAATGGAGAAAGAAGAAAGAGTTACCTGATGAGTTGGCGCTTCATCACCAGAATTACTTCCCATTTCGAACGTTCCACCTTGAATTTCAACCATATTTCCAATCAAATGTTGTACAATGGCTTGAACTTGCTCACGATGGGCTTGTTCTATTCGTGCTTGTTCTTGCTGATTTTCCTGAGATAGAGCTAAACGAAAGCCTAAGAAATAGCGTCCTTTCAACGGGGTGTAATCGCTCCTATAGGAAACGCAACAGAGTTCATCACCAGCAAGCCAACTGCCACCACGACGCACACGATTCACCCCCGATGACGGACCATTAGGATTTGACTGAACGCTATTACTATAATTACCATACCAGTCCTGACACCACTCCCATACGTTACCACTCATGTCATAAAGGCCTAACTCATTCGGTCGTTTTAACCCTACTTTATGCGTCGCCCCTCTAGAATTACTCTCGTACCATGCAACATCATCTATATTATCACTTCCACTAAACTTATAACCAATTGACTGGTGGCCCCCACCAGCAGCATACTCCCACTCTGCCTCAGTCGGCAAACGGAACTGTTTACCAGTAATTGTATTCAATTTTCGAATAAACGTCTGACAATCCTCCCAACTAACACTCTCTACTGGCCATTTTGCACCTTTAAAAGTCGAAGGATTACTACCCATAACTGCCTCCCATTCCTCCTGAGTAACCTCATATTTACCAATATAAAAAGAAGAAAGAGTTATATGGATTGCACTATCAAACATTGATTTGTTTCCTATCATAAATGCGCCACCCTCAACATAGACCATATTACTGATAAAATTCTGGATAATACGATCCTTCTGAGCTTGGGTCATTCCAGTATACTCACCCACAGAGCCATTATTAGCAGAAACCTCACCACTCGCTCTATCCGTCTGACCACTACTAACAGGCTTACGTGTAGTATTAGTCTTAGCTCTTGAATTCGTCTTCTTCGATGTAGAGGTCGTGGAGGTTATATTCGGCTTCTTGCGAGTTATCTGCCCTCCACTAGATTGTGCATACACTATCACCGTTAGGACAAGAGATAAACAAATAATAAAAAAACGTTTCATATTGTTGTGTTTATTGAATTAATATTTACAAATCAGATTCATTAGGCAATAAATTGCAACTTGAGGAAGATTCACTGTTTTGAGACAAGAACCGGGCGCACACTACGGCCGCAATAACGGCTGAAGTTATTCGTTTTGATGCAGCCCTTATAGAAGAAGAGATAACTTGCATAGATTGGAGTGCTAGCGTTAAGCGTACGCGACCAGTAGACTCCGTACGAATCTGCGTAGTCGAGAGAACTGCCGTCGCGATACCCGGCGGCTGGAAGGAATATTGATTTTCCATTATTCTTGCTTGTAATTATATAACCATTCACACCATTTTGTGTCGTCCACGTTGTATTGGTATAATTACTATTGATTAGTTCTTCAAACTGCCCAATACTTGGCATGCGCCAATCAGCCCCACAATTGACATAGGCTACATCATCCTCATGGTCAAGTTCGGTCTTGCTGTCAATTGTGCCATTACCTCTTTTTGTGTTATATTTGGTTAGGAAACTGGACGAGCCACTACACCATCTATAGGTTATCCAAAAGAAATCTGTCTTACGACTACTATATCCTATTGTTTCGCCCCATGCAAAATAATTACCGTACTGTTCTGGGGAATCTGCCCCAACATTACAAGTTGCCCACTTGGTTCCACTCGGCAATCCCAAATCAACATAGCCATGACCATTTATATAGCCGTCAGGCTCACTGATTTTCACAACATTACGACTTGAAGAAGATGGTTTGGCTTGGTTCGAGCGTGGTATTACTCTCTGGGATTGCTTCTGAGATCTTACAGTTGTATCCGTCCTTTTTCGAATTATCTGCCCACCTGCTGCCTGGGCTGATATCGTCAGAGATATCATCAAGAACATGATTGATAGATAAATGGCCTTTTTCATATTGTGTCTGATTATGACTACTTCACTTTTTTCACTTTATTGTTGGAAGAACTATTGGGCAAGGCGGAAGCCGAGGATTAAGTGGCGGAAGTCGGGCGCGCCGCCGGACCGAATCGAAACACGGCAGCACCACGCATTGAGGCCCCAACTGCCACCACGGAGCACGCGGTTAGAGCCACTGTAAGATCCTGTAGGATTCGTTTGAGAGCTACTGCTATAGTTGCCATACCAGTCAGAGCACCACTCCCATACGTTGCCGCTCATATCGTATATGCCGAGTTCATTGGGTGACTTCAGGCCAACGTCGTGAGTGGTAATGCCTGAATTATCGTCGTACCAAGCTACGCTGTTCAGATTGTTACTACCAGAGTATTTATAGCCTTGGCTTTTTATACCACCTCTTGATGCAAACTCCCATTCAGCTTCGGTCGGCAGACGGAACTGCTTTCCTGTCATGGTATTCAGCTTTCGGATGAATTCCTGACAGTCATTCCAACTGACATTCTCCACCGGCCGTTTAGAACCATTGAAATTTGACGGATTATTGCCCATCACAGCCTGCCACTCTTCCTGCGTTACCTCATAGCGGCTGATGGAGAATGATGACAGCGTCACTCGGTGCGCGGGCTTCTCGTCAGATTCTGCGTCACTGTCTTGCTCAGCAGTGGCACCCATCATAAACGTGCCACCTTCAACAAACACTATATTGTTAATGAGGTTCTGAATGATACGGTCTTTCTGCGCCTGAGACATCCCGGCTGTAGCGCTTCTAGGTTTCCCCGATGAATGAGTCTTCGCTGCAGGAGTCGTTTTCTTTGGTACAGGCGTAGTCTTCTTAGGTGCAGCTGTTGTGGTTGTGGTATTCGTCCTTTTGCGAGTTATCTGCCCACCACTGGCTTGAGCTGATATCGTCAGGGATATCATCAAGAACAATGTTAATAAACAAACAAACTTTTTCATATCACATTGCCATTAAATTGTTTCTATTAACTTTCCATTTTTGTCATACCAACTGCCGTGGAAGGGGTTACCATTGCTAAACGACCCTTCGAAATACTCACCTGTTTCCTTGATAGTATATTTGCCCTTATTGAACTTATTATAGTAGAAAGAGCCTTCATAGGTATCTCCTGCTTTTTGATATTCGAAAAAGGCATTTTCGCCATGCATGTTGCCATTGACAAACGGGCCTTTGTAATGGCGACGGTCTTCATCTTTAAACCAAGCCTCTCCTTTTCCATCGGGAGCACCTTTAGCATTTACCTGACCTGTATAGACGCATTCCCCTCCAGGGATGGTTAGCACCTTGTTGGTTACCGTCATGGGTAGGACTTTCTCCAATTGTTCTTTCAATGGTTTCTCTTGCTTCTGAGAGTTTAAGGCATCAAATAGAAAATAACCGCCAACAGCTAAAATGACGACAGAGAAAGCTGCGAGTATCATTTTTTTCATAGAATTGCCCTTCTTACGGGACGGCTTGCCCTTCTCACGGGACGGATTACCGGTTACAGTCTTTTTCTCAGAAGTAGGTGTCTTTGGTTCAACAGGCGTTTCAAGTGGTTCCTGTTCAAGAGGTTCCCCATTAACAACTGTAACATCATCATCTTCCTTTTTATTGATGAATTCCTGGATTTCCTTCACGGAAGATGGGCGCTCAAGACGGTCTGTCTTCATCAGCCATAGAATGAGTTGCCTCATTTTCTGACTTACCTCTGCCGGCAATGGCAACGCCAGATGTTTGTCTTCGCTTCGGTCGTCGTCAATGTCAGTGGGCATTGGCGGACGCTGTTTGGTAAGCAAGTTGTATATTGTCGCACCAAGGGCATAGAAATCTGTCCAGGGACCAAACTTCTCATACCGTTGTTCCATCTGTTCACGTGGTGCGAAGCCTTGGGTATAGCTGATGGCTGTTCCTGTAGTTGCTCCACCCTTCTGGACGTCAAACTGTTTGCTTGCTCCAAAATCAATGAGTTTTACCGTTCCTTGACGGTCTATCATGATATTGGCGGGCTTAAGATCAAGATGCCAGATATTGTTGGCGTGCACCTCGTTAAGTGCATCCAATATCTGAGGAATAATACTTTCCACCTCGCTTTCGGTTAGGGGGTTCTTTGAACGTGCCAATTTCTCTTTCAGGTTCTCTCCATCGATGTAATCCATCACATAGTATGCCGTGCCATTCTCTTCAAAAAGATCATGCACACGCACAATATGCGGGTTATTCAGTTTCCTCAATCGGCGCGCCTCCTTCTTGAATTTTTCGCGCTGCCCTTCAAACTCTTGCACCTTTTCCCTATTGCTTACACTGACGGTAGTGTTATTTCCATCGCGCTGCGTCACTCCCTTCATAAAAAACTCTTTCACAGCACGAGTCTCATCGAAGTCAATATGGGTGGCTACATAAGTATTACCAAAACCGCCACTCGACAAGTAGCGGTCGATGCGGTAAGTGCCGTGCAGGATAGTTCCGACACGCAGCATGGATTCGTTATTGATAGTATTATCAGACATAGTCTATTCGTTATTTATTTCAGCTCCAGGTTGTTCTTCTTTGTTCGTTTCTCTACTATACGCTTGCTTAATCCTATTGAGATTATCGTTGTTTATCTTATTCTGGCCATGATTTTTATCAGGCTCTGCAGGTTGATCAACATTCTCACCTTGTCGCTGAGGGACTATATTTCTCTCTCGCGCTTCAACCTTGCCAGAATTGGTTGCCGAGGAATTGACAACTCGAGGAAAAGGCTTTTTAGATTGAGTGCTGTTTGGTTTACTCGTTGGAGAGGCATTACTTCTTGATGGTTCTACAGCCTGATGGGTGATGGGGTGCTGTCGCTCGGAATCTGATTCTTCATTGTTGAGAACCTGTTCTTGAATAACAGACATGGAATCTTCAGTTCTACTTTTGTCTCCTATCAAATTAGAAAAGGCCCATACACATACGAGAAATAGTATCGCTATAAATAACAAAAACCAGGAAAGACGGGACTTCTTTTGTGTTCGGGATGCCTGCGGGTGTTTTTCTAAATGATTAACTTGAGCATATTCAACAACCGTTACGTCATCATCTGTCGAAAAAACGTCTTCTTTTATCGACCTTATGTTGCAAGCATTGAACCGCGTCGTGCCCTCATCTTCCAGATTATTCTCGTCGCCAACTTCCTGCATCACTTCCTTGACATGAATAAGGTAGGCCGAATGGTTGTCATGATTGTTCTTTGTGGCTTCGATGAGATGCTGGCGTTTTGCTTCATCCGTTTTGTCACTGCTGAGGATGTTGACCAGTTCGTCGTTCTCCATCTCTTCGAGCATGCCATCCGTACAGAGATAGAAATAGTCACCAGGCTGGACATTCGTGATGTGCACGATGTCGGCACGCACCCGATTGTCCTCACCAGGCTGCATGGCGCGAGTGATGATGTTCTTCTGCGGAGAAGTGCGCATCTCCTCGTAAGCAATCTCGCCAGACTGATAGAGGTCGTAGACAAGGGAGTGGTCGCGAGATTGGAAGAGAAGACCCCCGTTCAGACCCCTCCCTGCCTCCCCTATCTTAGGGGAAGAGATTGAGCGGATGTGATAGATGCGGCTATCGCCGATGTGGGCACAGGTAACGCCGGCACGATGCATATATAATAAGGTGAGCGTAGTGCCCATCTTCTTCATGGCCCCATCGTCGGCACGGTCTAACTGCAGGAAAGCGTATTCAATAGCATTTCGCAGGTCGTCGTCGGAAAGTCCTTTGTCTGGACTGATGCCTGCCTGCTGGAAATACTGCGGAATGGCTTGGCAGACAATGCTGCTGGCCACCTCGCCCCGCTCATGCCCCCCCATACCGTCGCAAACAAGAAACAGACGGTCGGCAGCGGTCGCCCTGCCTAACTGCGGATAGATGTTATCTTCCTGATTGGCACGCTGCCCCAGTTCGTGGATGGCCAGCGGCTGATAGAGTGAAAACTTCATACGCTATGATTCCTCTTGATAAGTTACGATGGTTTCGCCCATCTTGATTTGTGTTCCATTTGTCAGCACAACTCGATCACCGGTATTCAACTTACAACCATTCACATAAGTAGAATTTTTGTTCTTATCGTTAGAGACAAACACTTTGGTGCTGCCATCCGTTAAGCGAATCACCTCAATGCATATGTGTCGGCGGCTCATATAGAGGTCGGAAGTCTCAATTTGAACCTGAGCATCTGACGACGATGCCTTGCGACCAACGACATTACGCCCAGCACTCAAGGGATAGCGCTTGCCATTCAGGAACAGGTAGTACTGTTTTTGTATATTTGGTTTGGGTACATATTGAGTATCGCCCGATTGTGATAATCCAGCACCCAGAACAGTTGTAGTTTCACCTGAAGAAGGATTCGCCAATACGGTTTTTGCCTCAAGCGGTTCCTGAACTGCTTCAGGCGGGAAGTTCACCTTGAGTTGCGACTTACATTCTGGGCAGGTGATGATTTTGACAGCCTCGCCCTTTGAATTCCTAACGTCCAGTATCACCCCACAGTTAGTACATTTTACTCTTTTCTCTTGCATATCATTTCTATTCAAAGTAAGAAACAATGACCACACAGCTCTTTCGAGGATTCATCACACCAACATGCTTACATCGGCATCAGACATATAATCAGGCATACCTGGAGCCACATCGTCCATGTATGCTGTCGGGAAGATTGGATCTATAGCAGGATCTGATTCCACACTACCGGAATCATCTAAAGATGGTATATTATTGTCGTCATCATTGTTATCTTGGGCTATAATATATCCGCCGACCCCACCAACAATTACTTTTGACAGCATATCAATAGTTTCATCTGAATTAACCGCTTGAGTCGGTTCTGTTTCGGGAGATTCCTGCGTTGATACTGGCGGGAATTTAACGCGAAGTGGAGCTTTGCACTTTGGACAAGAAAACCTCTTGTCGATTTCGTTCTTGGAGTTCCTTACTTTCATAGTAGCTCCACAATTCGGACATCTTACTATTTTCTCTTGCATATTATTTCCATTTAATGATTGTCATATTATCATTGAATTTTCCCCACATAACAGGGTGTTGTTTACCGTGTGAGGCTTGTATAACACCATTGTGGACAAAGTTGTAAATTTCTCGTGCTGTAATCACTTTATCGAGATTAACATCGGCACCGCCTCGCAGTCCACGTTCTAGAAAAATGGTGAAAAGACTGTTCTTAAAGGGAGTCTCCTGAGAGGGTTCGGTGGAGCGGGACGAGAGAAACAACATGACATTCTGATTAGTTTCATTTTGATTCGTCCGACTGGTCGCGCGCATCTTACCAGCAAAGCAGGCATCAACGAGAATCATCTTATTCTTGGCACGACACTGCTTCATGATGTCGTAGACGGTTTTGTAATAGAGGTGACCATCTGAACAGCATAACCCTCCAGGAATTCCATGACCACTGAAATAGAGAATGACCTCGTCACCGCTCTCGGCGGGAGCAAACAGTGCTCGCATCTCGTTGCATACGTTACGTATGGTTGCCCTCTGATTGAGGATGAGCGACGACTTCATATTGCTGTTCTTGGCAAAGATGGCGTGAATGGTCTTGGCATCGTTGTCGCTGACGCGCAGGTCATTGCGAGTGCCAGGATAATCGGAGATGCCCACACAGACCACGTACGTCCTTGCCTGCATCAAAACGGTGCAGACAAAGAGCATGGCGGTCAATATGTATTTACGGAAAGTCATTTTTATGCTATCACATCAAGATTGGCATCAGACATATAGTCGGGCATGTCGGGAGCCACTTCGGGATTGTCATAGGATGCAGTCTGGAGATTGGGATCCATTGCAGGATCCTGCGCCATTTCTGCGAGGTCGCCAAGGGTTGCCATATTGCCAAAAGAATCAACAGCTACATCATCAGGAGAAAGACCGTCGTTCCCAACGTCTATGATAGCAACATCTGGCTGATCATCACCAGTGACATCATAACCATAGACATTGTGACCTTCATAATTACCTGTAGCCACAAGCCGGACATCGTCGTCATCCTGCGACTGGGCAGCAGCATGAGAATCTTCTACACGTACATCATCGGTTGTTGTAGCAGCAGGAGCCTCCTGTGCGACCTGCGCAGCTTCATGAACATGCACGTGGACATGCACGTCGGGCGTTGCCTCGGTAATCTGGTTGGCATCGATGTCAGCAGCGCTCACTTCTGGCTTCACCAATTCAGCAAAGTCGCCTTTCTCGGCATCCGACATTGCATTCCATTCATCGGCTGTATAGGTATTGTAAATACCACCATGCCAACGGAATACGCCACCAGCCCCCACCTGCTCGCGGGCAGCATCGAAAGCCTCCTTGAACGACATGTCGTCGCTCACCTCAGCAACTTTTACGGTTTCAGGCTGTGCTGCAGTGGGATCTTCAGCCGAGACTTCTTCTTTACCTGCTGCATAGACGTCAGCAGCATACATGGCTCCGGCTCCCATCAGGATGCCAGCGACGCCACCGATTGATACTTGCTTCCATACGGAAGACTTGCTCTGCTCATTGTTGGGAATCTCATTCCCATTGGCCATTGTCTGACCTTGGAGGATAGTTTCTTCGTTCATAATTGTATTGTTTTTAGTTTGATGTTGCAAAAGTAATAAGAATCTATAATAATTCAATGTTTCAGAAGGGTTCCTGTAGGAAATACCCTATTTTTTTTACGAAATGTATCCTTTGCTTACGCCGTTCCCTTATCAAGGGACCTCAAATGTACGAAATGCATCCTTTGCTTACGCCGTTCCCTTATCAAGGGACCTCAAATGTAGGAAGTGCCTTGTTTTTATTACGAAACTATGATTTAAACTTCACCTTGCAGTAAGGACAACTGTCATAACGCTCCAGCACATCGAAAGGCATACTGAGGTATTTTCCGCACTTCGGGCACGAATAGTCGCGACGGAAACGGATGTCGCGCTCCTTCTTCTCCTCGATTCTGGCAATATAGAGTTCCTCGTCCTGCTTGATGCCATTATATTGAACGATGGTCATCATCAATGTGATGATACCTGGAAGCGAGTATAAAACGATGAAGACAGGATTGTCCTTACCGCCAGCAAATACACTTAGAAGAATAGCCAAGGGGATGAAGACACCCGTCAGACCCTTCAACAGGTTCTGTTTTTGCTTCTTGAGGTTCAGTTGCTGTTGACTGATGACATCCTGCTGATTGGCAGACTGATAATTGTCCCACACCTTTTTCAAGGATTTGATACTGACCACTTCGGCCTTCGCAGGCATGATGCTCTTTAGCGTGTTCCAACTCAACAGGTACTTGTCGGGACCCAGTTCAATGGAGTCTTTCTCTGTGATGGTCTTTGTGTCAATCTGCTGACCGTTCACGAAGGTTACATTCTGTAGTTTCAGGTTCTTCAACGTGTAGGTGCCATTGTCGTTGACTGTCAACGAGCAATGTTGCCTGCTGACCGTCTGCGGCACAGATCCCTGAGCACCGAACGACTTTGCCTGCTGACCTACGGAGAGTTTCAATTGTGATGTAGTTCCATCACGTCCTATTACGATTTCTATCATATCAGTATTTAGATTTTAGTTTTCAATACGAGTTCTTTTACGGACTTCAGCGCTTCTTTCGAGATGGGCAGCTGATAAACAAAATGCTCGAAGTCGGAGAGCATCAGCACTTGCTTCTGAATGTCGACTTGAAAAATGTAGTTCATGTTAACGATGAAGCGCTTGCCTATGCGCATAAGATGCCTCGACTGCTCATTAAGTTGCGTGGCCAGGTGTTGCTCCATATGAGAAAGGTTCATGCAAACGCATACCTTCACCTTATTGCTCATTACAATATAGGAGTAGTTGCCATCGCCCTCAATATAGACAATCTTCGCGAAATCCAAACGAATGAGCTTATCGCGAGAATTGAAATAGAGTTTTTGATTCATAGCCATATTAGGTTTCCTCTCAATTATAATCGATTAAGCTTAAAGTAACTGCAAAGATACAAAAGAATTTGGAAAGGAGCAAGGAAAATGGAAAGAAAAATGAAGGGAAAATAATTTTGTTGTAAGAAATGGAAGTAAATTGCCACAATGACAGATTCAATATTTGGGGAAGGATATACCTGTTGACACCACTTCATCTCACACACCTTATTCATTCAGATATTCTTTAAGATTATGGGGATCGGTAGCGACTATCCGTATAAGTCATTTGTATGAAGTAAATGTAATGAATTCGTAAAACATACACTATATTCGTAATTATGCTTATTAAATAGGGGCTTTCTTGATATTTTCACATACACGGTATATACATGTTTCATACACTTAACATACACTAGGCCTACACAAAAAGGACTTCGGTGTTCAAAAGGTCTTCAGAGCTCTAAGGGCTTTACCCGTTCAATACGCTTCGCGCGTTCAAAGTGCAAGGTACATTCAGCGACAAAAGCATGCATCCGACACAACTGGAGCATGGCTCTGGAAGGTCTGGAGCATGCCTCTGGAAGGTCTGGAGCATTGCTCTTGGTGGCTCGGAGCACTGCTCTTGGAGGCTGGGAGCATTGCTCTTGGAAGCTGGGGGCATTGCTCTTGGAATACAAAAGCATGCCTTTTAGGGGTGCGAAAGTATGTCTTTTAGGGGTTCAAAAGCATGCTTGCTTGGACACCAAGGCATCTAGAGCCTAAAGTCATGCGAAGTGTATTGAACAGGCGACAGCCTTTTGGATGTCGAAAAAATATGGGGCATCCGCTATATAATTGCCAAAATTAATGATGTATGTTGAGTGTATGTTAAATGTATGTAAAATGTATGTTGTATTTAGTACAAATAGCTTTATATCAGCATGCTATAATGGTTTTAGTGTATGTATAATACTAAATATAAAGCAATTAATAAAAAAATGTAGGGCGTTGTGCAAAAAAAACAAAATCTATGGCAACTATAAACTTTTTGCCCCCTTAGATGTAGGGACGCGGCGTGCCGCGTTCTTTGAAGAGAAAAAAACCTTCAACAAAACGCGACATGTCGCGTCCCTACATGGCTAATGATTGGTTTGAGAATGTTGGACATGCCAATCCATTTACGCGACACGTCGCGTCCCTACATAGCTAATGGCCTGTGTTCTGTCGTCCCTTCTGGACTTTTTGAAGTGGACTCAGTAACGACTATTATCTGCTACTGCGTCTTCACTTCATTCCACTTCGGAGGCTCGACGTGGAGGAGGTTGCGAACGAAGAAGTCGTAGCGCTTGTGCTCGCCATAGCGTTCGCCCATGGTGTGGTGGACGCCTGGGAGGACGACGAGTTCGAAGTCCTTGCCGGCACGGATGAG